>OGMB01000702.1_pt1 | contig 16946 bp, 11 predicted proteins | sample 1573001 | NCBI WGS metagenome assembly OGMB01 (sample SAMEA2581921, study PRJEB24529) | metagenome | biome: Human gut stool | place: China | collected 2011
TCAAGGGCGGCACAGGCTCCGGCGACGTAAACGCCCGCCCCGCCGTGGAAATTTACGACGGGCTGCAGCGGGCCGGCTTTACCGTGACAAACCGGGCGTGGCTGCGCTGCGCCGCCGATGTTTATTCGGAAGCGCGCGCCGCGTGGCGGGACTGTATCCGCCATAAATTAAAAACCGGCGAAGAACCGCACTTTTTCGCCGCCTACATCCGCACGCCCTTCCGCAGCCCCGCCCTGCCGCCGCCCGAAAAAACCGACTGCGACGCCGCACTGTACGTGGTAAGCCGCACTTCGGGCGAGGGGTTCGACCGCACGCCCGACGCGGGGGACTTCTGCCTTTCGGACGCCGAGCGCCGCGACCTGCGCATTTTGTGCGGGTTCGGCAAGCCGGTCATTCTGGTGCTGAACATCGGCGGCGTCATGGATCTGTCGCCGCTGGACGGGCTGGACGGTGTGCGCGCCGTGGTGCTGCTCTCCCAGCCCGGCATGGAGGGCGGCAGCGCCTTGGCGGACGTGCTGTGCGGGCGGGTGAACCCCAGCGGCAAGCTGACCGACAGCTGGGCGTACCGCTATGCCGACTACCCCTGCGCCAAAACCGGCGGCGACGAACCGCTGACGCTGACCTACCGCGAGGGGATCTATGTCGGCTACCGCTACTTTGACACCTTCTCGGTGCCGGTGCGGTACGGCTTCGGCGCGGGGCTTTCCTACACCGAATTTTTTATCCGCCCGCTGCCCTTGGTGCAGGACGGCGACGCCCTGCGGCTGCCCGTTCAGGTGACAAACACAGGTCTGCGGCACGCCGGGCGGGAAACCGTGCAGGTCTACGCCACCTGTCCGCGCGGCGGGCAGGACAGGGAATACCGCCGTCTGGTCGCCTTTGCCAAGACCGATTGCCTGCAGCCGGGCGCGGCACAGCGTCTGGAACTGCGCATCCCGCTGGAAAGCCTTTGCGCCTACGACCCCGACACCGGCTGTTGGCAGTGGAACGCGGGGGACTATTACCTGTGGGTCGGCGCGTCGCTGGCGCAAAGCAAGCCGACCACGGTCCTGCATGTGGAGCGCACCGCCGTGCAAAAAACCACCGCGCGCCTTTGGCCGGATATCCGCCCCGAAACCCTGCACCCCGACGCCAAGGCCGATCTTGCCCGCCGCGCCGCGCTGGCCAACTACGCCCGCCGCAACAACCTGCCGTGTCTGGAACCCACGCTGCCCGCGCCGCAGGCAGACCCCGCCCCGCGCCCCGATGCAGCCTATCATCAGGCGCAAAAGCTGGCGGACACCCTGCCCGAAGAAACGCTGGTGCAGCTGTGCATCGGGCAATGGCAGCCGCAGCAGCAGGACGGCCCGCTGACGGGCGTGGCCGACACCTACCTGCCGGGCGCGGCGGGGGTAACTTCCGCCGTGCTGCAAAAAGACGGCGTACCGCCGCTGATTTTGGCGGACGGCCCGGCAGGGCTGCGCGTCAGCCGCGAATATTTTGTGCGGGACGGCCGTTTGATCCCCCTGCCGCTGGAGCGCTGCTTTGAAAGCGGCTACCTTGCGCAGGACTTCCCCGAGCCGGACGGCGAAAAATTCTACCAGTTCTGCACGGCGTTTCCCATCGGTACGATGCTGGCGCAAAGCTGGGACACCGCCCTGCTGCAGGCGGTCGGCCGTGCCGTCGGGCGGGAGATGGAGGTCTACCGCGTGGCGCTGTGGCTGGCGCCCGGCATGAACCTGCACCGCGACCCCCTGTGCGGGCGCAACTTTGAGTATTTCTCCGAGGACCCGCTGCTTTCGGGCAGGATGGCCGCTGCCATGACCGCGGGCGTGCAGTCGGTGCCGGGGCGGGGGACAACCGTCAAGCATTTTGCCTGCAACAACCTCGAGAATGACCGCGTGGAGCTGAACAGCATCGTGTCCGAACGTGCCCTGCGCGAGCTGTACCTGAAAGGGTTTGAGATCGCCCTGCGCAGCCCGACCCCGCCCGCCGCCGTGATGACGGCGTACAACCTTGTCAACGGCGTGCACGCCGCCAACAGCTATGCGCTGTGCACCGTCCTTGCGCGGGAAGAATGGGGCTACCGCGGTGTTTTGATGACCGACTGGGATTCCACCGGCAGCCGCCGCTGCACTGCCGTGGGCTGTATGCTGGCGGGCAACGAGCTGCTGATGCCCGGCTGCCGGCGCGACTATGACGAGCTGCTGGACGCCGTGCGGGCGGGCAAACTTCCACGCGCCGCCCTGCAGCAGTGCGCAGCACGTGTAATTGCCGCGGCACGGCAATTACAAAGATAAAAGATAAAAATTATGGTGTGCGCGCTTAGCGCGCACATTTTTTTTAATAGGCGCGCGGTAGGGGCGGGGGAGAGGGCATTGCGTTTTTGCTGCACGGTAGGGGGGGGGCCCCCCCCCGCCCGCAACCTTACGCCAACGCAAACCCAACGGGCAACACCCCCCCAAAAAAAACCGCAAAAAAAGTGTTCGCTCCAGCAAAAGTTTTGTTAAAATGCCGTAGATACGTCCAAAATACGCAGGTGAATTTTGTGCCTTGCCCGGAAAGTATTGTTGATTGAAATTGCCGCCGGCAGGGGGTATAGTGAAATCAGCGAAAGGCAAACAGACCGCGTTCGGGTTTGCCGAAAAAAAACAAACAAAGAAGGAGAACCACTATGAAACGACTCATCGCATCCCTCACAGCCGCTTCCCTGGCGCTGTCACTGGCAGCGTGCGGCGGCGCAGCCTCTTCCTCTGCCGCGGCCAATAACGGCGGCGCAGCCTCTTCCACCCCCGCGGCAAGCAGCGCAAAGCCCACCACCGTCACCGTCTGGCACCTGCAGCCCGAGGACAGTGAGGAAACCTGCATGCACCAGCGCCTTTTGCGCTGGGCGGAAAAGTTCAACGCCGAAAACACCGACAACATCACCGTTGAGGTCGCCGGCGCCAAGTCCGTGGACGTTATCCTGACCACCATCGCCACCGGCAGCACCCCCGACATCTTTATGAACTACTGGAACAACGCCCCCGCATGGTCAGACAAGGGCGCTTTGTATGACCTGACCGACTTCGTCAACAACGACGCCGACTGGAACAAGGCCGACTTCGTCGATGCAACATGGGGTCTTTGCACCTACAATGACCACATCTATTCCATCCCGTACAGCATGAGCACCACCTTCATGGTGTATCGCCCCGACCTGCTGGCCGAGGCCGGCTGGGATCATTTCCCCGCCAACACCGAGGAGCTGCTGCAGTGCGCCATGGACTGCACCAAGCTGGATGACGCGGGCAACATCGTGCAGATGGGCCTTGTCCCCGACTACTACTGGCTGGACACCATCCTGTGGCCTGCAGCCTTCGGCGGCACCTGGATGGACGGCGACACCCCCGACTTTACCAACAAACAGCAGCTGGAAGCCTACAAGTTCCAGAGTGCTATCCTGAACAAATACGGCTATGACAACGTCCGCCGCTTTGTTGACAGCTTCGGCACCCCCGGCACCCCCGAGGACGCCCTGTTCAAGGGCAAAGTTGCCATGCGCTGGCTGCCCGACAGCGCGCTGGCCGACATGGAAGAATACGGCAAGGACGTCGAGTGGGCCATGGCTCCCATGCCGTACCCGGAGGGCGTGCAGGGTGGCCAGATGCTGACTTGCGGCGTTTGGGAAATGAACGCCCACACCGAGAACCCCGAAGCCACCTGGAAGGTCATGGCCAGCCTGACCGGCGAAGAAAACATGAAATTCCTGGCGGAGGGCGACCACAACCACGGCACCTTCATGCCCCGTAAGAGCGCCCTGAACCACGTCATCAACGACCTGGACGTCAGCGAAAACACCAAGAAGAACGCGACCGTCCTGCTGAACGACAACCTGACCCACTTCCCCATGGTCAGCTACATCGGCGAGTACCTGAACATCATCAGCACTGAGATGAACGAGGCCCTGATGGGCAACATCAGCGTGGAGGATGCCGCACAGAAGGTGCAGGATCAGGTTTCCCAGCTGGTCGGCTGATACAGCCAAACCCGCTGCAAGGCTGAGGAACCCGGCAGGGGCTGACCGAGCTTTCGGTCAGCTCCTGCCGTCTTGGCCGCAGGGACAAAACGCAAAGGAGGCCCCCTATTGAAAACAGGCAGCAAGGTAAAAAACGGCAAAAAAGCCGGGATGAGCAAACGGGAACGAAGATTTTTTTGGATCGGGCTTCTCTTTCTGTCTCCGTGGCTGATCGGCTTTTTGGCCTTTAGCGTATATCCGATCTGCGCCGCCGTCTATTACAGCTTTACCGATTACAGCATTTTTACCGCCCCGAAATGGATCGGCGTAAAAAACTATCTGGACATTTTCGCGGATAAGATGATCTGGAAATCCCTGCTGAACACCGCCTACATCACCGTTGTCGGCCTGCCGGTGAGCATCATCATCTCGCTGGTCCTGGCACTGCTTCTGAACCAGAAGGTCAAGGGTCTGCCGATCTTCCGCACCATCTTCTACCTGCCCACCGTGGTGCCGGTCGTTGCCAGTGCCATGCTGTTTATGTGGGTGCTCAACCCCGAATACGGCATCCTGAATATGGCGCTGGGGGCTTTCGGCATACGCGGCCCCGCGTGGCTCAGCGACCCGCGCTTTACCAAGCTGTCCCTGATTTTAATGGACGTCTGGCGCTGCGGCGGCACGATGATCATCTTCCTGTCGGCGCTGCAAAGCGTGCCGCCCACCTTCTACGAGGCGGCCGATCTGGACGGTGCCTCGGCGTGGAAAAAGTTCTGGAAGATCACCGTCCCGTACATTTCCCCCACGATCCAGTTTACCACCATCATGGGTCTTATCAGCTCGTTCCAGTATTTTACGCAGGCGTTTGTGTTCGGCAGCGTGTCGCAGTCCAACGTGCTGACGCCGGGCGGGCCGAAAAACTCCCTGATGTTCTACTCGCTGTACCTGTACCAGCAGGGCTTTACCTACTTAAAGATGGGCTATGCCAGCGCCATGGCGCTTGTGCTGTTTGTGGTGGTCATGGTGGTATCGTTTGTCGCGCTGCGCGTCATGGAAAAGCACGTAAACTACGATGTTGAGTAAGGAGGCGGACACAGATGCACGAAAAACAAACCCTGATCCCGCCGAAGTGGGTAAGATACGGCAAGCAGACCCTGCGCTATGCCGTGCTGATCTTTTTGGCCTTTATCTTCTTCATGCCGTTTTTCTGGATGGTCACCACCGCCCTGAAAGGCCGCGACGTCATCTTTATCAACCCGCCGCAGTGGCTCCCCAACCCCGCACACTGGGAAAACTTTGCCGAAATTTTTAAGCGTATGCCGATGTTCAGCTATGTGCGCAACACGCTGATCGTCTCTCTGCTGCCGGTTTTCGGGCAGCTGTTCTCGGCACCGATGATCGCCTACTCGCTGACCAAGGTGCCATGGAAGGGCGCCAAGTATGCCTTCCCGATCATTCTTGCCACCATGATGATTCCGTGGCAGGTCACCCAAATTCCCATGTTTGCAACGTGGGCCAAGCTGGGTCTTGTCAACACCTTTGTGCCGCTGACACTGCCGTCCTTTTTCGGCTGGGCGTATTATATCTACCTGACGCGCCAGTTCGTCAAGGGTCTGCCCGACAGCGTCATTGAGGCGGCGCGCATCGACGGCGCGGGGGAGCTGCGCATTTTGTACACCATCGTCTACCCGATGTGCAAACCTGTGCTGACCACCATTGCCGTGCTGGTCTTTATGGGCTGCTGGAATGATTTGAACGGCCCGCTGCTGTTCCTGCAGCGCAGCGAAAAATACACCCTCTCCATCGGCCTGCAGATGTTCCTGACCGGCACACAGAACGAATGGGATTTGCTGATGGCCGCCAGCGCGCTGTTTACCCTGCCGCTGGTCATCATCTTCTTTTTGGCACAAAAACAGATCCTGGGCGGTATCTCCACCACATCGGGTCTGAAATAACGCTCATAAAAGGCCGCGCAGAAATTTTAAGGCAACACCGCGCGGCCTTTTCGGCGTTTGTCGGGCTGGAAAACGCCGCGCCGCTGTGGTATACTGGGCATAATGTCTAAACTTGCTCATTCTCGGAAAGGAACCCCCTTTATGCACCGTTCGGTTTTGCACTCCAAGAGTTTTCAGCGCTATTTTCTGACCTACGCGGCCATTTTTGCCGCCATGATCTTTATCAGCATCCTGCTGCTGGCCCGCACGACCAACAATGAGCGCGCCCGCGCCGCCGAACAGCAGCGGGCTTTGCAGACAGAAAAAATCAGCACACAGCTGGACGATATGTGGAAGTCCGCCGGCTCGGTGGGCGAGCTGCTGAACAACTCCTCGTGGGTCGAAAAATACAAGTCCGACACCGACGTGTTCGATGCCGATTTTGACCTTGTCAGCCGGCAGGAAATCTCCCAGACGCTGCAAAACGTCTGCCTGAGCAGCACCGTCGTGCAGGATATCGGCGTGATCTACCCGCGCAAGAACACCGTCATCACGCCGCAGGGCTGGTTTGACCTGAAAGCATACCAGACCTTTCTGCAGCGCCGCCACCTTGTCGAAACCGAGGATTTTCTCGACGACGTGCTGGGCATGACGGGCGGCTTCTCCAAGCTGTACGCGGAGGATTTTGCCGAAACCACGCCGGATACGCTGGTTTATGTCAGCCAGCTCGACATTCTGGATTCCCCGCGCGCCATCGCCGTCATCTATCTGGACAAGTCGGTCATTGCGCGGCAGCTGCAGCAGATTTCGGGCGCACAGGTCTGCGCCGTGCGCATTGCCAACGCGGCGGGGGACACCCGCATGCAGCTTACCCTCGCCGAGCCTGACCCCGACGATGTCGTCACCATGCAGGTCGCCAGCCGCAATATGCTGCTGAACTACGTAATTTCCTTTGAAAACCAGCGTATGCCCTTTATGCAGGGCGCGGGCGGCTACCTGCTGATCTCCGGCGTGGCGGTGCTCAGTATGCTGCTGGCGTACGCGCTGGCCAAAATGCAGTATTCCCCCGTGAACCGCCTGATGCGTATGCTGACCGCCAAGACCGGCGTCAACTCGCAAAGCGGCGATATGGACACCATCGCCTTCTGCATCGACAACCTGTTTGCCGACAATGAATCGCTGAAAAAAATGGTGACCTCCTACCAACAGACGCTGAACCGACAGCAGGTCGTGCAGCTGCTGCGCGGCTATTTTAACGAGGATGTCGCCCGCCTGATGCAGGGCAGCGACAACCCGTTTACCGAAAACTTCGTCTACGCGGTGCTGGTATTGCAGCGCATCAAGGACAACCGCGAAAGCCCGGACGAACAAGCGCAGGAAAGCGCCCGCTACATCGTAATTTTACAGCACATCGTCGAAAAACTCTGCCAAGAGCAGAACCACTGCGAGCTGGTCGAGCAGGTGGACGGCAACACCGCCGTCATCATTGAATTTCCCGCCATGCCCGACCGCGATGCGCTGATGGCAATTGCCGAAACCGTGCACGCCGCCCTGGCCGAGCAGGACATCGAATCCCGCGCCTTTGTCGGCAGACCCTGCCGCGGGCTGGCGGGTATCAGCACGTCGTATCAGGCGGCGGTCGAAACGATGCAAACAGACACGGGGCACCACACCGTCGTGTATGCGCAGCCGCAGATGGAATACTATTACCCCATCGAGTGGGAAAGCCGCCTGATGACTGCCGTGCAGGACGGCAACATCATTCAGGTGCGCTCCATCCTGCACCATTTGTACGAGGAAAACCGCCGTTTGCACCTCAGTGCCCCCTTGGTGGCGCGCATCTCCCTGCTGCTGACCGAGGATCTGCACCGCACGGCGGTTGCCATGGACCTTGCGCCCGAGCTGCTGGCGGAATTCCGCGAACCGCACCCCGCCCAGCGTCTGGAAACGGTGTTCGCCACGGCGGAAAAGACCGCCGAGATCATCTGCGCCGAGGCCGCCCGCCGCAAGGAATCCGCCGCCGACAATGTCAGCCGTTCTTTGGTAGAGTACGTAAACACGCACATTTTCGACCCAGAGCTGTCGCTGAAACAGCTGGGTGACGAGTTCTCTGTCTCGACGGCGAGCGTTTCGCGCATTTTCAAGAAATCGGCGGGGGAGAACTTCTACCACTACATAACCCAAAAGCGCATTGCACGCGCGCAGGAGCTGCTGCTGATACAGGGCTACTGCCCGGCGCAAATTGCCGAGGCTGTCGGCTATGACAGCGAATATTCGTTCAAACGCGCATTTGTCCGCACGGTGGGCATGGCCCCGCGCGACTACTGCGCCCAAAACGGCGGCGATCCGGCCGCCACTTAAAGGAGACTACATCATGCCCGTAAAAAAACTGGTGATTTTGGGGGATTCCATTACCGATTGCGGCCGCGCCCGCCCCGTGGGGGAGGGTCTGCCCGGCGCGCTGGGCAACGGCTATGTCAACCTGTTTGACGCCATGGCGCAGGTGGATCACCCCGCGTGGAAACTGCGCGTCGTAAACATGGGCACCGACGGCGAGACCTCCCGCGACCTGCTGGCGCGCTGGGATACCGACTGCGATGCGCTGGAACCCGACATCGTGGCGGTATTGATCGGCATCAACGATGTATGGCGGCAGTTCGACAGCCCCTACCGCACGGAAATACACGTCCTGCCGGACGAGTACGCCGCCAACCTGCGCGAGATGGTGCGCCGCACCGTGCCCGCGCGCAAGCTGCTGTTTGTCTCGCCGTTTTACTTTGAGCCGAACGAGAAAGACCCCATGCGCGCGCAGATGGACGTATACCGCGCCCTGATGCGCACCGTCGCCGCCGAAAACGATATTCCGTTTGTTGACCTGCAGGACGCTTTTGCGGAGCTTTTGCAGAATTTCTACCCCGGCTGCATCACCTGGGACCGTGTCCACCCCAGCGCCCCCGCGCAGCTGATTATCGCCCGGCAGATCATGGCCGCCGTGGAATCGCTGCTTGCCTGAAAACACCTACCTTATTATAAATAGAACACCCCTCGCCTGTACCGAAACAGGCGGGGGGTGTTTTTAGATAATAGATAAAAGATAATAGATAAAAATTATGGTGTGCGCGCTAAGCGCGCACGTTTGGAATACCATCGCGGTAGGGGTGGGGCATGCCCCGCCCGCGACTTTGCGGCAACGTGAACCTAACGGGGAAACCGCAAATATGGCTTCCCCCTTTGGGGAAAGCTGTCACTGCAGGTGACTGATGAGGGGACACTTGCCGGACATTTCCCCCTCATCCGGCGCGCAGGCGCGCCACCTTCCCCCAAAGGGGGAAGGCTTTCCCGCTGGCCGCTGCCGCTGCACACCGCCGTTTCTCCCTGTCTCCTGCCCCGTGTTTCGCTAAACTCACCTTTAGCGAAACGGTGTAAGCCGCGGTTATTCCGTTACCAACTCCGCCTCGGAGGAGGTGGGGTCAAACGTGTCCTGCACCGTGGGAACGGAGCGCGTATTCAGTACATAGCCGGCGGGGATTCCGCGGGGGGAATACCCGGTGATCTCCTTAAAAGCGCGGTTAAAGTTGCGGATCGTGTTAAAGCCGCAGCACAGCATGATGTCGGTCAGCTTGCGTTCTGGGTGGGCGTTGATGAGCTGCACTGCCTTTTCCACGCGGACAACATTCAGATACTGCGAGAAGGTCATCCCGCTCTGCTGCTTAAAATAGCGGGAAAAATAGGCTTCGGACACATTCATAAAGGCGGCGGCATTCTGAAAGGTCAGGCTGTCATACTCGTTGTCCATACGGTTCAGCAATTGTTTGTAGCGTATGGTGACCTCGCTGGTCTGGTGGACGGCGGCGGTCAGGGGTTCGCCGCGAAAAACAGAAATCACCAGCTCGGTGATCATGGCGTCGGCTTTTGTTTCAAAAAAAAGCTGTCGATCGGAAAGCTCGTGCCGCAAATCAGACAGCGTTTGCAGAACCCCGTATCGGTCCCGAAAAAGCGGCGTAACGGGCTGATATACCTGTGTGACAGAAGCGCAGATATTCTCATTAAACAGGCAGACGTACAACAAACTGTCCGGGTCGGCTTCAATAGAATGTACACTGCCGCTTTGGCAGAATACACACTGATTCGGCGCAAGGCGGTAGGTCGTATCATCCAGCATCACTTTGGCGCTGCCTTCTGCACAGGCGATCAGTTCGTGCTCCATATGCCAGTGCGCAATGTTGTGCAGGTTGCGATATTTCCCCACCCAGACGCGCTCACTGCCGGCATAGGCGCGCTTTTCAAATTTAGCAAGCATCTTGCCCGACCTTCCCACAATATCAATAAATGTCCATAACAGGAAAAGCATTTGCTTTCCCCGATACGTTTTTGTGGTATAATAATAACATAAAGATTCAAGAATGACAAGAAAAAATCGTGCAAAATGACTATCTGCGTTTTTGAGTATGGCTAAATCTCTGTTGACATCTGAGGATGATCGCGACATCTCACGCAGAGCAAAGAGTAAAACTGCACCGTAGGAAATCGGTGTTATCTATAACTATAAAAGAAATAAGGTGGTAAAAAACTTACAACAACTTCCCGCTACAAGAGCCAAAAGAAAGAAGGATACCTATGAAGGAAAAATTTGACCTGAGAACCCTGGAAGGCAGCAAACGGATTTTCCGGATCTCCGTTGCTGCGGTAATTCTGTTCAGCTTCTTTGCTTATATGTTTGCCTGCAATTGGGGCGTGTGAAAATCAGTGAATTGAACATTGATTCGCGTGGTTCCGTAATGCAGGCGACCATGTATACACCCACAAATACAAACTCGGAAAGTAATCTTCCGTGCGTGATCTTTACCCACGGATTGAGCTGCAACCACAGTACCGTAAACCCCTTTGCGGAAGAACTTGCCAAAAGAGGTTTCGCCGTGCTCAGCGTTTCTACCTACGGCTCAGGCGAGTCCGAAACTTCCGATATGAGTGACCCGTCTTTTGGTATGTATGATGCGCTGCAATATGTTCGCACGCTCAACTATGTAGACCAGACCAGAATCGGTATGATCGGTCACTCGCAAGGCTCCAAAAACACATCCGCAGCCGTGGATATGGATTCCAGCCTGTACACGCTCAATGACCTTAAAATCAATATCCTCTATGATACATTTGCGCAAAAATTCACAGCAGAAGAAATCAAGCAATCTGCGGACGATCTGGCAGCGGCACGTCTGGATGCCAATGAATTGAGCGCCTATAAAGTTCTGGCCGCACAGGCAGAGCAATACTTTACTACCCGTATGAAGGCTGCTGTTATCCTGGGCGGCAACTGGGGCAGCGAGGCACAGGAAGTAACGGTCGGCGGTATCACCGTTACGCGCGAAGCAAATACCAACATGTGCTATATGATCTCCACCTTTAATGAAGGTCGTGCCGGCACGGGTCAGCAGAATCTTTCCAAAGAAGAAATGATGGCAAAATTCCAGAGCGCGGAACCGCTTACCGCAGCAACATGGTATTCGCTGGATCAGACTTCCAACGTACAGAATCCCGCCAGCACAAAACTGGGCGGTCTGGAAGATGTTTCCTATACAACCGACACTGCGCTGGCAAGTGCGATCGACAACCGCACCACAAGAATCATCGTCAATCAGTTGGGCGGTCATGCCAAGGACTACTTCAGCAAGGACTCCATGCATTATATCGCCAAGTATTTTGAGCAGACTCTGCAGTATAATTGCGGCAACATTACAGATCCGGCAACGGTACCTATGTCCGAACACAGCAGTACCTTTATGATCCGCGAAACGCTGGATCTGCTGGCCATGTTTGCTTTGTTCGTCAGCATTATTGCTTTGGCAGGTATGCTGCTGCACACGAAGAGATACGCAGAACTGCGTATGGAATGCTGCGAACCCTTCACCACCAAAAAGAGTGGGACTTTCTGGCTGGCGGCTGTGCTTTTGATCGTAAGCACCATGATCGCGGAATATTTTGTTGCAACAAAGGGTCCCATGCTGGGATTCAAGAGTGAATTCTTAAAGCATTTCCTGTCTCTGGACTTTACCGCAAATATCCACCTCTGGTTTATGTGGATTCTCTCCGTTCTGTCGGCCATCGTGCTGGCTGTCTTTGCCGTGCTGACAAAGAAACAGACCGGCAAAAACATGCTGAAAGAACTGAATTTCACCATCTCCCTCAAAAAAATTGCCCGTTATTTCCTGCTGTCCTGCGTCCTGATCGTCTATGCTTATCTGGCGCTGGCCACCATGAAATATTTCTTCCATCAGGATTTCCGCTTCTGGGATAATGGTATGAAGGACATGCTTCCGCAGTATTGGACTTTGTGCCTGCGTTACAGCTTGTTTGTCCTGCCTTCCTTTGTTGTCAGTGCTATGATGGTCAACGGCGGCCGCATGAAGGATATGGGCGACGGCTGGAACACCTTGCTCCAGATGGTTATCGCCGGTATCGGCATCTATATTCTGGTTGCTTACAGCTATGGGACCGTCTACGCAGAGTATGCCTCTACCGGCGTAGGGCGTGCACCTGCTATCGCCTTTATCTCTACCTGGCCGATGCTGATCAACCTGCCGGTTTTCGCATTCATCAACAGAAAACTGTATAAGGTATCCGGCAGTATCTGGCTTCCTGCTTTTGTAAATACCTGGATCGTTGTCTGGTCTATGGTATCCTGCCAGTCTCAGACCGGTTATTATCTGCTTGGGAATTTTGCCGCAAAGTGGCTGGGAATCTTCTGATGTGATTCACCGTGCCATGTTTATGCTGCAAAAGACGCATCCGTTCTTGCGGCAGTAAACGAGACAAAAACACAAGAAAGACTATGGCGCCGCACCGAGGTGAAGTATACTTGCGTGCGGCGCCTTTGTCATAAGGCAACACCGCACAATTCCCGCCTGACGGCTTAAGCACCGCAGGGACGGCGAAACCGTTCCCCCCTCCCCTGCCGATAAAATATGATAAATATGGAAAAATAACTTTAAGTAATAAAAAAGCGTAGAAGGAAAAGCGCCCCGATGGAAAAAGGAGATGTCTTATATGCTGAACGACTATGAATTCTGGTTTGTGGTGGGCAGCCAGTTCCTGTACGGTCCCGAGGTTCTGGAAACCGTGTCCGCCCGCGCCGCCGAAATGGCCGATGCACTGAACGCAAGCGGAAATCTTCCCTGTAAGATCGTCTACAAGGTCACGGCAAAAACCAACGCGGAGATCACCGACCTTGTGCGCGAGGCCAACTACAACAAACGCTGTGCCGGCCTTATTACCTGGTGCCACACCTTCAGCCCCGGCAAAATGTGGATCAACGGTTTTGCCGCCCTGCAAAAGCCCTACTGCCATTTTGCCACCCAGTACAACCGCGAGATCCCCAACGAGGGGATCGACATGGATTTTATGAACCTGAACCAGGCCGCCCACGGCGACCGCGAACACGGGTTCACCGCCGCCCGGCTGCGGGTGCCGCGCAAGGTCATTGCCGGGTACTGGCAGGACGCGGCGGTACAGAAACGCCTGGGGGACTGGATGCGCGCCGCCGTGGGCGCGGCGGTTTCCAAAGAGCTGAAGGTCATGCGCTTCGGCGACAATATGCGGGAAGTCGCCGTGACCGAGGGCGATAAGGTAGAGGTACAGGCCAAATTGGGCTGGCAGGTCAACACTTGGCCGGTGGGGCAGCTGGTCGAAACCATGCACGCCGTGACCGAGGCGGAAATCGACGCCCTGATGGCGCAGTACCGCACCGCCTACGACTTTGCCGCCGACGATGCCGCGTTTATGGACACCGTGCGCTATCAGGCGCGGGAGGAACTTGCCATCAAGAAAATGATGGACGCCGAGGGCTGCCGGGCGTTTTCCAACACGTTCCAGGACCTGTACGGTATGCGCCAGCTGCCCGGCCTTGCCAGCCAGCATCTGATGGCACAGGGCTACGGCTACGGCGGCGAGGGCGACTGGAAGGTCGCCGCCATGATAGCCATTATCAAGGCCATGGGCGAAGGCAAGACAGGCGGCACCGCCTTTATGGAAGATTATACCTACAACCTCGTTCCCGGCGCCATGTACAGTCTGGGCGCCCATATGCTGGAAGTCTGCCCGTCGGTGGCAGCCGCCCGCCCCCGCATAGAGGTCCACCCCCTGGGCATCGGTGACCGCGAGCCGCCCGCCCGTCTGGTGTTTGAAGGGCACGAGGGCAGCGCCATTGTGGTAAGCCTTGTGGATATGGGCGGACGTCTGCGGTTGATCTGCCAGGATATCCACTGCGTCAAGCCCATTCTGCCCATGCCCAACCTGCCGGTAGCCCGCGTCATGTGGCAGGCCATGCCCGATCTGACCACAGGGCTGGAATGTTGGATCACCGCAGGCGGCGCGCACCACACCACGCTGACCTATGATGTATCCGCCGAACAAATGCAGGACTGGGCCCGTATGATGGACGTGGAATTTGTACATATCACCGCGGATACCACGGTGGAAGGGCTGGAACAACAGCTGTTTTTGAACGATCTGGCATGGAAATGGAAATCTTGACCGTTCCGTGCCGCCCTGCTAAAAGCACAATGTAACGATAAAACCGCGCGCCGAATGGCGCGCGGTTTCCCGATATATCGTACCCGTTTCTTTTTGTGTTGCCTTACCCGTTCAGCGTATCGGTCAGGGAAAGCAGGGGCACGCCGTCGGTGTTGGGCACGTCCTGCACGATCGCTTCCAGCGTGCTGCAGGTTTCCTGCAATACGTCGCGCACGTTCTGTATGGTCAGGGGCAAAAGCCCCGCCGTGTCGCTTGCGTGGTTGATCTGGTTGCGGAACTGCTGCACCTTCTGGTAACACAAAATCGCGTTCATCAGGTTGTCGTGTTGGTCTTTGTCAAAAAGCAGCAGCCCTTCACGGACGGAACGATCCAGATATTCGTCCAGCTCCTTCTCTTCGGAAATGCGGAAAAAGGACGTTTCATCGCTGTCGGGAGCGTTGCGGTTCAGCCGCAGGTCGGCGGTATAGAGAATGGGCGATTTGTTGTCGCCTTCGATTTCTCTTTTCATCAGGGCAGCGCGGCAGAAATGGAAATGAAACAGCGGGTACGACCAGTTTTTGCCCTTGTTCTGCGGCTGTTTTTTCAAAAAGGCCAGCCCCGCTTGGGTGGGCCGCACAAAGATATGGCGGCAGACAAATTCGGGCATTTGCTCGCTGAGCAGGGTAAACGCCTGCTGGAACATATCGTGATCCAGGCACCAGCGCGCCAGCGTGGGCAGCTCGCGCCCCTTCTTTTTTTCCAGGCTGCGGAATTCTTTTTTGAACTCCTCGTTCAGCAGGTCATACAGCAGGGTGTCCAGCCTGTCGCGGGTAACGCCGGGGTCTTTCAGCAGTTCGGACAGGGCGGTTTTCATTTCGGCGATGTCGTCTGTCAGGTGGGACGCCTTGCAAAGCAGCAGATCCTCGGAAAAGGTTTCGATCGCGGCCAGCAGACGGGTCGTTTTTTCGGATTTGATCGAGAAACTGCGCAGGTAGCCGATCAGGCGTTTGGCGCGCCCCGTGGTGAAAAACGCATCGGTGGCGCTGATCAGGTCAAACAGGTCGTACAGTTTGTCGCTGTCATGGATGAGCGGGGCATCGTCACCCCGCAGTTCGCTGTACAGCACATGGGCTTTGACGTCGCGGATATCGCGCAGGTAGCGCGCCACGGCAACAAACAGCATGGCGGTGTCGCGCATACCGCCGGACAGGTCGATGTACAGCGTATCGCCGGGCTGCACCTTTTGTACAATGTCGTGTATGGCGGCGGCCTGGGCGCTCTCGCTCATAGTGTCGGGAACGGGAATGGACACAAAGTTTTGCGGCGGAAAATTTGCCTTTTGCAGGGCGGTTTGGGTGAAATAGTGCAGGGTGGTTAAATTGGCGCCGCCGTGCAGATCGTTCACGTAGGCATTGTTGCGCACACTTTCGCTGCAAAGGGCAAGGATCATGTCGGGGCGGGTGTCTTTGTTGCCCTGCAGCTTACGCAACACGGCCTCGTTGGTTTGCGCGCGGGAATAGCAGCCGTTTTGGATAGTGGGTTTATATCTGCTCATAAAAAACAAAAGAATATTACGCATAAAATTCTCCCGAAAATTGCATTTTTGGATACACACGGCAGGGGCGGGGCAAGATACATCCCGATTTGTCTATCCGGAAAACAAGGAGGAAGTGTTTCAATTCCCGCAACGCGGGTAAGATATACGGCAACCGTTTTCCAAGCGTTGTAGGGGCGGGGCATGCCCCGCCCGCACGTTTGCGTTGCGCACAGCTTTGAGAGGTAACCGCAGCAATATTCCCGCAACGCGGGTAAGATACATCAGGCAGTATCGAATATCAATATCGATAAAGACGGAAGTTTCAATTCCCGCAACGCGGGTAAGATACATCATCTACTAAGGCGCTATTTGCGTTCGTACAATTGTTTCAATTCCCGCAAGGCGGGTAAGATACATCGGCTACTGCAAATACGGAAAGAGTTGATTTCATGAGTTTCAATTCCCGCAACGCGGGTAAGATACATCATGGCATACAATAGTAAATGTACGATAAATACCATGTTTCAATTCCCGCAACGCGGGTAAGGTACATCAAAGAAAACGAATCTTTAAGCTCTATGAGCTCTGTTTCAATTCCCGCAATGCGGGTAAGATATACGGCAAACTTTTCCCAAGCGTTGTAGGGGCGGGGCATGCCCCGCCCGCGCGTTTGCGTTGCGCACAGCCTTGCAAGGTAACCGCAGCAACATTCCCGCAATGCGGGTAAGATACATCTAGTGAAGTAATAGTGAAAGATTCATTATAACTGTTTCAATTCCCGCAACGCGGGTAAGATACATCTGCAAAAATCACGAAAAACCACAGGGCATACGGTGCCGTGCCTGTGCGTTCCGCCTGTTTTGCTTTTTTCATTATAGCATACGCGTCGTTTTTTGTCTATGTTCTGCACAAAAACCGCGGGTCGGCGCAGGCTGTGCAAAAAATTTCAAAAAAAATTTCGGTTTTCCTTTAACTTTCCCCGCGCCGTTCCCTATAG
>OGMB01000705.1_pt1 | contig 16934 bp, 18 predicted proteins | sample 1573001 | NCBI WGS metagenome assembly OGMB01 (sample SAMEA2581921, study PRJEB24529) | metagenome | biome: Human gut stool | place: China | collected 2011
AAACAAAGGCTTTATGATGCGCTCGACAAAGCAAATATAAAAGACAGAGTGCTGAAAATGGAAAACAAGGAATGCACTTATCTCTATAAGGATTTAGACAAAGCAGGTGTTGAGATTTCAGGCGGCGAGGCACAGAAGCTTGCGCTTGCAAGAGCACTTTACAAGGATGCACCGATTGTTATTCTTGACGAGCCAACAGCGGCACTTGATCCAATTGCAGAACATGAAATATACAACCGATTTAATTCCTTTGTTGAAAACAAAACGGCAATTTATATTTCACACAGATTATCAAGCTGTGTATTCTGCGATAAGATTGCTGTGTTTGACAAGTCAAAGCTTGTTGAAAGCGGTACGCATCAGGAACTTTTGACAGCAGGCGAAAAGTATTTTGAACTTTGGAACGCTCAGGCGAAATATTATATCAATTGATATTTATATAAATAAAAAATTGCCAAGACCCACCAATATTGAACAATTCCGTAAAAAATGGACAATAGAAAAAAACAGCCTCCTATGGTAGAATTAAAGAAACTACCATGGGAGGTTTTGTTCAGCCTAAGCGGATAAAGGGTATATTGTTAAACATGATAGTAGCATCGATATTGAAACTAAAAAGGTAAGGATTTTTTTAATCATAGCTATTATCTCCTTTATTTTATATTGGATATTCTTTGTTTATTACTAATAAAAATGCAGACACGAAAAAACCTATGGTAATAGGGTTAATTATTTGGAAAATATAGTCTATAATAATAACAAGTTTGTTGTATTTGTTTTTATGTAACATAACAAAATTAAATATTATAAAAAATATTGGAAATAAAAACAAATATACATCAAGAATTTCTGAAATGGAAAATGAAATTGTTAACATACTTGTAATAACTGAAATTATATTGTTTTCTGTTAATATAGTTATATCTGTGCGTACTATCAAATATATAATTATCGATAATAAATGAAAAAGTAAAAGTGAAGCAGAGAGATATATAGCAATTTTCTTTTGTGTATTAAACGAGTTAATATAGTCTTTAATGTTGTATTGATTTTGTTTATTCATTTTATTGCTTTGCCTCTTTCCCCTAATTTTGTATTTGCTATGTTTTCACTTATAGACGAATATTTGTTAGGAACGTTTTCCAAGTTTAATTTCATAACAGTTTCTTTTATATATTGTAAAATCATATACTACATAATTCAAATCGGTATCATCAACTGTAATTGCAGTTCCGTTTTTGTTATATAAAAGATACAAGCAATCTTTATTGCGTACAAGTTCTAAAGTGCCGCTATACAAAATCGGCGTAAGAGTGCAGTTTGAAATTGTGGCATTATGATTAAGGGTCTGCACCAAATTGTCGTAACTGCTGTTAATATCTGTTGTACTATATTTAGAAATATTGTCGGTTTGATAATTTAAAAACTTACTAATATCTTCTTGCTTCCACAATTTATTATCCGAATATGATAATGATTTTGATGAGCGAACAGTATAATATCTTGAGCGTTTAGAAAACATATCATAAGTGTTATCGTGAAAAATCATATCACTGTATAACTCTATGCCGGAAATGTTAGAATCAACATTATCTTGTAAATATTCAGTACATCATATTTCCAAATCTTCTAATTGATAATCATCAACATAGTGCTTTTGAAAATACTCAACATTAAAATTTTTACCGTCAACATTGAATACCCACTTTGCCGGTACTACCCAAATATTAAATTTTTCTAATAAAACAAACTCTGTTTCAATATGTGCCTTGTATTCTTCAACTTCAGTTATTTCGGATTGAGTAACGCCGTATTTGTATGCAATATACTCCTTTGCATTACGAGTCAATGAATTTGAATATAAAATGATAGAAGCTGCTAAAAATATAGCGGAAATTAAAGCAATACAAGCATATTTTTTGATTTTCTTGAAAGTTGATTTGCTGTTTTTATTCATCCTATCGCCTTTCCTTTTTCCTCTAATTTTATATTTCCAATTTTTGTATCATAATAATAACTTGCAAAATTATCATATTTTTTTCTTGTGAATTCAATATCTGTATCTACTAATATTACATGCTTATTTTCTATGTTTTCACATATAAACGAATATTTGTCTAGAAGCTTTTCTCTTAATGATTTATATTTTTCCGTTGAAAGCACCCAATTGTTATTTATTGACATTCTGCGATACGGGCTTAAATCATTTACCTTATAATAAATCACAAAAGAATCGTTGTCATTTATCAAGAAATCCTTTATGTTTTCTTTTGTTACAATATCATGCAAATAGCCGTAATCGATTATTATACCGACAACATTAGAGTCAACTGTTTTTAAATAATCAACCGACCACTCGAAAACATCTTCTAATTGATAATTGTCACTAAAGCCATTTTGTGTTTTTACCACACCGAAAGTTCTTTTGTTGCACCTGATTTTCCAAGTTGGAGGCGTAGTATACCAATCAAAGAGAATACCTAAATCGCTATCGTCGTGAAATCTTTCGCCTTCGTAATCGAGCAGAACTATGTCCTTTTTGTCAAAATCATATTTATCAACCAAATATTCAACAACCTCTGCTCTGTGGTATTGAACATAAATAATATGCGCAATACCAAATATCAAAAAAGCCGCAAATATTATTGTTAATATTCGTAAAATGAATTTTTTACTCTTTTTCATATAAATCTCTTTTTCTATTTCTTATTTACCATAAGATTGTTTTCTTAATTTTAAAGCTTTTATTTGCTAACTGTTCTTCTCTTATTTCATTATAATTTTGATCTTCTTCAAATCCAAAATAATCAAATCTTTCACCGTCGTCAATCCTTTTTGTCGGCAAATCATAATTCACAAAACAAACATTTATAGGATTTTGCCCCGGATGAGAATAGTATTTTCCAAATTCGGATTCTATTTTTGCTTCGATTGTTTCCCTTTCTTTTAATAATGACGATAAATCTTCAAAATCTGAGCGTAAATATATCGAAATAATTCCGTTATAATCAGCAAATATTTCTTGGATAAGTTTCTCAATATTTTCACTTGTCCATTTTGTATTGTCTTTCTTTAGAATATTTGTAAGTACATCATATTCGTAATAACTTGAACTGTACGGAGTGTGTAAAACAAGTACATCCGTAATATCGGAATCACCTGTAACATTTGTTAAATACTCTTTCATATATCGGTTAATTTCTTCCAACTGGTAATCATCATAAAATTCGCCCTTGTTATATATGACAGAAAAATCTTTTTCTGTATCTTTAAAATTAACGGCAAACGGAACAAATTCACCGGGTCTATATAATAGAGGACAATCGAAGGAATCAGACTCGTCTTTATAGTAGGGTAGCTTAATGCTGATAACTTTAAAATCTTTATTGTATTTCTTTTCGACATATGCGGTTGCATTGTGTATTAAGCAAATTAAAGCTATCAAAGAACATACAATTATACACAGCAAAGCCGTAAGTATAATTTTTTGTGTCTTTTTTCTACTGTGTTCTTTCATATTCTCTCACCATCTTTAAATTAAATGTTTTTCTTGTTTTAACAATTCAATTTGCTTGTATTCCAAGAAATATCCTTTATGTGAATAAATATTATTTTCTGGATTACATCCGTAACTTGCCGTAGTGGAACCGGTGTATTGTGCAAGCACTTCCTGTTCACTTGCAAAAGCACAATTTGGTATAATTGACGTAAAGATTACAACGGATAAAACAAAAGAAATTATTTTTTTCATAAAATTCTTATCCTTTCTAAAAGCCTAAGTTAATATATCTCATCCACTATCATATACTTCATTTGCTTATAAGTTATCTTATTTATATCTATTCCATAAAAACTTTATCCGGAAAATGTTGGGAATTTAGGTTCATGCAAATACAATGTGCTATAATCGGATTTATATTTGTCATTAAATTTATTTCTGATATCGCTTATATACTCATCAAAATTCGAGTTTGTATTTCCAGAATTATAATAATTAACCTCGGCGGAATCATTCAGCAAATACTGTTGAATATCATCTGTTTTAATAAATATCTCGCTTGTTCTCCCTGCTTTGATAATTTCGTTAACATTATCTTTCGTCCAAACAACATTTTTGTATTTATCCTTTTCTTCGTCATAAATACCATAAACAGCCGTATCGCGAATATTGACCATATCAATATTTTCATCAACAGTATTTTTCAATTCATCCGTCAGCCACTCTGAAACCTCTTTCATTTGGTAAGCGTCGTAATATTGAAAATTCATAAATTTTACATTAAATATGCGACCGTCATCTTTTGCTTCATATACCAAATAAGAATCGTGCCAAACAACAGCCCAATAATCTATATCATAATGAAAGTTTCCCGGACAATAATCGTAAACTTTGTAGTCACTCATTTTGGTGTCATATTTATTAGATAAATATATTCTGGGAAAAACGGAAATAAATATTATTGTACCTAATATGTATAATAGAAGCAGCATTAGTAATATCTTTCCGATTTTTTTGTAAATCGATTTTTTACTCTTTTTCATATCATTTAATCCATTTCATTATATTCCGATAACCAATAAATGAACTTATTCCTTTCTTTAGATATTTTATATGTATCTGTTCCAATAACATATTGAATGTGCGAATTTGGAAGTTTTTGTTTAATCCTATCAAGCAAGTTGTTTTTATCCGTTTGTGACAGCGTATCAAAATAAGTGCTTTCAACCATTAAAACTACATCATAATAAGTATAATTATCAATGGAACTATAAGTGTTTTTATCGTTTAGAAAATCTTTTATATTGTTTTCGTTAATCGTAATATTGCCGGCTACTCTTGCTTGATAATTTATAATATTTGCTGAACTTAATTTAATTCCTACAATATTGTTATCTATATTTTGCTTAAACCATTCGGTAGCTACGCTTTCCATTTCATCAAGCTGATAATCATCATAATATTTACCGTCAATCCTATTAACAAAAAATGATTTATTGTTATATTCAAATTCCCATTTATAGGGTGACCAATATGTATTAAGCGGCAAAAAAGAGGTGTCGTTTCCGGGCTTTTTCATTTCATAATCTAAAACAATTATTTGATTATATGACATATTATATTTATTTTGTAAATAGTTAATTGCACCTTTAGTCATAACTGTTTTTGTAACAAAATATCCACCAAATATAAAACCGAACACAAGAATAAAAACTATAAGAATAATTGTAATTGCTTTCTTTTTCATGTTACAATACCCCCTATATTAGTACTATATCATAAAACAAATTAACATAAAAGTACAAAATTGAATATCGTTAAAAGAGGTTTGCCCCAAATGTTAGGGCAAACCTCTTCTTAAGTTCTGTTTCATGTTTATCAAGTTCTTGCTTAACAGCATTTAAAATAGCAACGCTAACCGGCGGCACAGAACTTTCTTTGTATTCACCGGGAGGTGCATATGGTCGATTTCTTCCAGCCTTGTGGCAGATTATATCAACCTGTCAAGTCACGGTAGTATTTGCTTCGCAAATCTCCACCTTAAAGACTTGACAGAACGATGTTACTCGCTCTGCTTGTAATAAGAATTCGAACCTTACACTGAGGTGTATAAAAAAACTCTAAATCCGCATTATCTTTTATAGTAGGGTAGTGCATCATTTGATGACGAATTTGTATGTCTTATCACTTTTAGGCTTGTATGAGAATTTTAAGAAATGTTTTTTAAAATCTTTGATTTCTTAACAGTGCTTACGGTTGCCTGAATTATCGGACCGGAGAGCAAAACGGTGGCAATTGTGCAAATTCCGAATTTACCGCCGAGCAAAACGCCGATAATTACCATTATAATATCAAGAACCATTCGAACGATTTTGATTTTCCACCTGTTTTTTTCGGCAAGCGAAAATGTGACTGCTTCATATGAGCCCCTGCCGAAATCAGCGGCGGAGTAAAGCCCCGTTCCGAACGAAAATATAGCAATGCCAAGCAACATTATAACAAAATTAACCGCTTTAATATCTGTATAATGCTGAATTTTTGTGAATACATCCACGAAAAAACTGTAAATGATTTGGTAAAGAATTGTGCCGATATTGATTTGCTTTCTGTCATAGAAAAAGGCAAAAATTATCATTGCCACAGCCACAACAAGCGACGATGTGCCGATTGACATACCTGTCACATTCGTCAGCCCTTGCCACAATATCGCAAGTGTTGCGCCGCCGAAACCTGCGCCTATTGCAAGCGTAATTCCGTATGCGGATATTATTGATCCGATAACGATCATCAGCGTTTTTGTTGCATATTTTTTGAATTTCATATTATCACCTAAAAAAATAAGACTGTAAACTCTGCTGTTGTGTTCAGAAACAGCAAAATTTATAGTCTTCATCAGCCGAGACAGCTTTATTTTTTTGATTATACACCCGAGCTTTTATAAAGTCAACGGTTATAAATATGATTTTCTGTATTCGCTCGGAGTTTTGCTCATTTCAATTCGTGTTACGATTTTGATTTGAGCGATGTCTCTCAAAAGTCTCAGTCATAAATGCCCTAAATCGCACTAAAATGACTTTGAACACTATTCTCTGACGAAGGCGAAGGTGCTTTGTCAAATGTTCTGAGTATTTCTTCAATTTCTTTTTCTTGTTCGTCCATTTGATTTCTCCTTGTTCGATTTCTTTCCGAAGAAATCCTTTTCGTAAGGAAAAGGCGGCAGCGGAAGCTCCGCTACCGCCATCCTTAAATGGTTAGCTATCTGTTATTTCTTTGTTGTAACAGTCTTAGCTTTTGACCAGCCTGAATAAATCCTTATGGATTTGCCGTTAATCTTAACTGTCTTATAGGTGCGAACTCTTACATAATACTTTTTCTTGCCCGAAAGCTTTGAAATTTTCTTTGATACTGTTGTATTCTTGCCTACTGTTACGGTCTTAGCCTTGCTGAATTTACTTGAGGCACTGTACTGTACCTGATAGCCTGTTGTCTGTGTAGCCTGCTTCTTCCACTTTACTGTAAACTTCTTTGAACCTGCTTTAAGTGAGGAAATACTTGTTGCCTTTGGCTTGATTGTGAAATAAAGCGTCTTTGTTCCGCTGTATTTACCCTTAAAGGTAATCTTTACTGCGTACTTGCCAACATACTTTCTGCCTTTTGCATAAGACACAGTATAGTCAGTATTCTTAACAAGTGTCTTTCCTGTTCTGTCCTTAACAATAACCTTAGGTGTTCTAACCTTTCCGTTATATGTTAATGATGTTGCTTTAAGCTTTATGCTTGATGCCTTTGGAATTACTGTCGTTGAAAGAGTTTTCTTACATACCGAACAGTAATTTACTATCTTGCCGTTTGCTGTTGGGGTTGCCTTTGTTACGGTTTGCTTTGTGGTGTGGGCAATCTTAGCAATATTGCCCCAAGATGCAAGGTCGGTTATTTCCTTTGTACCGAGTACATCTTCATAGAACTTGCCACAACCTTCGCACTTGTAGTATGCTTCCTTACCGCCCTCTGTGCAGGTGGCAGCTTTCGCAGCAACCAAAGTCAGATTGTGAGTGTGCGGTACAGTTTTGTTATATCCGCAGGTGTCGCAAACATTGTCAGAACCGTAATCGTGAGCCGCTTTGGTTGTTGTAGCATCGCAGCGAGTACATTTATGCCAGTGACCTGTGCTGTCGCCGGTCCAAGCGGTACTCCAATCGTGACCGAGAGCTGCGATATTGTCAACAGTCTTGGTCTGTGTATTTGCCCAAGCTTCAGTAAAGGCTGCTGTATAGGTTGTTTCGCCCTTTGCTGTGCAGGTCGGAGCCTTTGTCTGTGCGCTTGTTACAGTAGCAGTTGCAGTTTCCTTATGACCTGCATCACGCTTACAGGTGCGTGTTGCTGTGCAAACGGTGTTGTCTGCATTCCAAGTGTAAGCAGGTGCGTTCCAATCGTGATTGAGAGGTGCAATCTCTACGCTGGTTTTATCGGTAATTTCTACCGATCCTGTTGCATCTGCGAACCACTTGTCACAGCCATCGCAGGTGTAGTATGCGGAATTGCCCGCAGTAGTGCAGGTGGCAGCTTTCGCAGCAACCAAAGTCAGATTGTGAGTGTGTTCTTCGTTTTTATTTTTGTAATAATATGTAACAACCGTTCCGTCCGAAACAATAGGCTTATTCAAGCCGTCAACCTTTATAAATTCATAATCATAAAGTGTTTTTGCCGGTGTTAAATCAAGCTTTGTGCCGTATGGCACGGTAAATGTTCCACCGGCAGTGTTTGGAATTTCAGAGCCGTCCTCAAATTTATACTGAATTGAAACGGTTGTGTAGCGCTGTGTTTCCGTATTGTCGTCTGCAAGCACATTTCCGTTTTCGTCGAGCACTTGAAATGCCACGGTATCGCCGTTTTTGAGTTGTGCATCTGACGGAATTTGATAGATAAGAGAGCAACTCTTTAAGCCTGAATTAAAGTCGCTTTTAATGTGATCCAAAGCACCGATCGGCCAGAAGTTTGCCTTGTCATTCCAAACAGGAATGTCAAAGGTTTGTACTGTTTGAAGCGGGTTCCCCGATGAATCGGTCGCAACGCTTCCGTCTGAGTGCTTAATCCACATTTTGAATTTTAATTGTCGTGCATTTTTATCTGAAATGTTTTGAATAACAGTTCTAAGCTCGATTTTTTTACCGTTCATATTAGTATTAAATCTGCTTTTGCTGTTGCCGCTCAAAAGTCGGTCATTGCGATTATATGTGTAATTATAATATGAACTTGTTTCAAGGTCGGTAAAATCAGACGGCTTTGAATAAGCGCCCGTATATTCCTTAACCTCGGGAGTTGCAACATAAAGGTCTACATCCTTAACAAGCTGAGACATTCGCTTGAAGCCCTGCAAACGGCAAACCTCACAGAATTGATAGTTTGTGTCTCTCATTATGCACTCATAACTTGAAACAAGCATTTTTGAGCCGTAAGCATTGCGGCAGGTATATGTGTTTCTAAAGCCTAAAAGTTGTCGCCATTTTATCTTTTCAGGGTCTTCAACCGAAGAAAGATTGAGTGATTTAAGTTCCTTATCGTCAAGCAAATATCCGTTACTGTATTCATCACCGAGGCCGAGCAAACCGTGTCCAAACTCGTGTGCAAAAGTTTTTGACGCACGATAACTGTCTGATGGCGAAATGAAATAATGGAAGCCGTATTCACGGTTATTATAAGCACCGCCGAAATCTGATTTTGTGTTTACAACCATAGCGAACTGAGCAATATAATCGTGAACATAATAATAAGGCTCATATTCCGAACCGGACGGAATTGTGTTTGGATCACACTTTTTTTTGATATGAGCATCGTGAATTTTCTCGATAAATTCAGGACCGATACATCTCTCAAAAATATGATTTTTCCACTGACTTCCGTGGAGATTATTAGAAATAACAGGCGAATTATATTTGTCGACTATAACATCAAAGAAGGTGCTTCCACCATTGTCAAAAGTCGATTCGGAAGCTGTGCAAAGAGCGTAAACATTGAATCTGTCGGCATAACTGCGATACGGTTCATATTTCATAGCGTCCTGCCAAAGTCGTTTGACATCATTGATGAATTTGCCCTGCTGACTTTTTGTGTATCCCTCGCCGCAAACGACAACAACCATATTTTCAAGGTCGCTTCGTGTCTTTTGAATAGTATATACAGGAATGGTAGGGTTAGAGTATTTTCCGTCATTTGAATACCACGGTCCCAAGGTGAGCTGAATACTTTGCTTGGTGCTGACATTCCAATCGGGATTTGCGTCCTCGGCAGGTTCCGAAATTGTGTAGTCAGCCTCTTGCTTATTCGGAGCAGAGCCGATATAAGGACTGCTTTGTGAGCCGCTGCCGGAAGTTGTAACAAAATATTCGGAATCGAGATAAAATGCAGGTCTTACGCCCAAATCGGAATACCACGGAGCATAACGACCGACCTGACCCGATGAACTGATATAACGCATATCGTGATTGCAATCGGTAACAGGAGTGCGAAGCCAATAAGGCCAAGCCATACCGTCATTATTATACGCAACATAATAACCTTTGAGATTTTTCCACACGGCATTAGCCTGCTTTACATCAAGAAGAAATACCTTTTCGGTTGTGGTTTCAAAATATGAATTGTCATAATTTGCCACAGCCTCTGAAATATCGGTATAATATAACAAATCCGAATTTGCGTCTCCCTCAACGATGCCCTTGTTGTATTCCGGATGAGAAACAAGAGAACGCTGGGTAACGGTTTTCATTGCCGCAATTTCAGATTTTGAAAAAGCGTTGAGAAAACCCGCTTTTTCGTTGTACGCTCCCACACCGCTTACATATCCGTCTTTCGGAGGGTTGCCGCAAAGCCAATCGACTTTGCCTTCAGCTGCGGTCGAATTTAACCAAGAACGCATATTGCTGTCTTTCCAATAGTTAGAACCGTAATCATCACGCTTATAGCTTCGGCTGTGCGATTTTGAATTGCTGTTGTCATTTGTTTTGGCATCATATGCAAGGGTGTCAACAATTTTGTCTGCAAGCATAAGCGGTCCGTTATTGTCAATGCTTACACATCGCCAAAGAATTGAGGCATTGTTATACGCGCCCATTTTAACATAGTCGCCAACTTTAATATCGGGCTTTGATGCCGCCTGAATGGTCATCGGCAAAACGGAGATTGCCATGCACAATGCCAAGAATATTGCGGTTATTTTTTTCGTCATTAAGGGACCTCCTTTATAAGCTATATATTTGCTTTTATTGTATTGTAAGGTGTTATATGTGTCAATGAAAATCCACCTTATTCCGTGAAACTTACCATAGTGTTACATCCCTTTTTTTCAGCAATAATACCTGCTGGAAACTGATTTTCGCAATACATTTTATTTCACCCACTAGGTTAAACAAAATTTTGTTTTTTTACTGTATCATCATGCATTATCCTGTATAATGAAAGTATCAAAAGATAGGCGGAGGCAGTGCAATGAAGAAAATACACATTGAATTCAGCGATGAGCGGCTCATTACTCCCAGTGGTCTGGTATTCGTAGGGCAAATACTTGGAAAAAGCAGTTTTGTTAAAAAAATCAACCGTGCTCCAATTTCAAAAGATTATCTGCAGAAATAGATAAAAAATGGAGACGTGCTCCTCACCTATATTGGTATGCTCTGTCAGGGAAAACCCCAGTATGAGGCTGTCCGTGAAATGATGGATGACCCTGACTACTACAAATACGCATTAGGCATCTCCTATGCGATTCCTTCCGCCGAAACACTCCGTCAGCGTTTTGACATGATCGGGGATTCCCTGCGCAAAGACATCCAGCAGGCAAATGTCGACATGCTGCGTGAAATGCACATAGAGCCGACAGCCCTGGATAACGGCTTTGTTCCTGTCGATATTGATGTAACCCCCTTTGACAATTCGAAATCCAATAAGGAAGGCGTATCCCGTACCTACAAGGGTTTTGACGGATATGCACCAATTATGGCATATATCGGCACAGAAGGATACCTCGTCAATCTTGAACTGCGGATTGGGAAACAGCACTGCCAGAAAGAAACTCCTGATTTCCTGAGAGAGACCATTGAACTGTGCAGACAGCTGACGGAAAAACCACTGCTCATCCGGCTGGATTCCGGCAACGATGCATCTGAAAACATAGGCATCTTTATGGAAGAAAGCTATAAATACAACAATGTGTCTTTCATCATAAAACGGAATCCCAGACAGGAAAGTAAAGAAGAATGGCTGGAATCCGTCAGGGAATGCTGCCAGAATATCCAGCATCCACGTGATGGGAAAACTGTTTATATCGGACAGACCTTCCGGAATGTGACATATTCCCTTTCTGATAACGAGGAGAAAACTGTCGGAATACGCACAATTTATGAGATCACGGAAAGAACCATTGACCGATATGGGCAGTATATTATCGTACCCGATATAGAACTGGGCACATACTGGACAAACACTTCCCTGCCAGACGAAACAGTCATTGATCTTTACCATGCCCACGGAGAAAGTGAGCAGTATCACAGTGAAATCAAGACGGACATGGATGTTGGAAGACTCCCGTCGGGAAAGTTTGAGAGCAACAAACTGGTGCTGGGTGCTGATAAGAAATGTGGTGATGCGACCCGTATCATAATCATAGGAAACTTGCGCTTTCGCATCCGACAAGACCAGTGCAAACTTTTCATCAGAATTAACTTCTTTGTTTTCCTAATCGTGTTTAATGTATTTAGTGATAGTATCGATTAATTCCTCCATGTTAATCGGCTTGGAAATATGGTCATTCATGCCTGAATCCAGGGATTCCTGAATATCATCTATAAAAGCATTTGCAGACAAAGCTATAATTGGAATCGTAACTGCATCGGACCGCTCTATGCCCAAGGCTCGAATGGCTTTTGTTGCTTGGTATCCATCCATGTTTGGCATCATAATATCCATCAAAATAAGATCGTATGTGTCTCGTGGATGATTTTTAAACAATTCCACAACTTCTTTTCCGTCTGATGCGCGTGTTACGGTCATATCAGCATCTTCCAGTATTATCGTAGCAAGTTCAGCATTTAGATCATTATCCTCAGCCATAAGAACATGAATACCCGTCAAATCTCTATGTGGAGGTTGTTTTTGTTTTGATTGAATAACTTGTTCTGTCAACTCCAGTGGAATCTCCACAGTGAATGTAGTACCTACACCTTTTTTGCTCTCAACAGCAATTGAACCGCCCATCATATCTATATGTTTTTTTGTGATGGCCATGCCAAGACCGGTTCCCTTATATTGGGTTCTGGCATTAGCATCATCTTCTTGTGAAAACGGCTTTAATAATTCTTTCTGGAACTCTTCACTCATGCCAATACCATTATCTTGAACAACATAACGAATTATGATATGTTTCTCATCCGTTCCGGGGTAACTGCTGATATCCAAAGTAATCTTTCCACCGTCCTTTGTGAATTTCACAGCATTGCCAAGAAGATTCACCAAAACTTCTCGAATACGCGTAACATCCGCAAGGACATATGGGTTCTTTGGTCTTTCTCGATGTACTTCAAACTTAAGATCTCGATTATAAAGAAGCCCATTCATAATCGCCTGGACGTTATCTGTCAATTGAGTAATGTCCACTGGCTCAGGCGAAATGATATCTTTTCCGCTTTCAATGCGACTGAAATCCAAAACGTCATTCAACAAAGAGAGAAGATGATTCGAACTTTTTTGAACTTTCTCCAAGCTATCATGAATATCTGAAACCGTGTTCTGGTGAAGCGCAATGTTTGTAAATCCAATAATGGCATTCATCGGCGTTCTGATGTCATGGCTAATACTAAGAAAAAACGCAGATTTTGCTTTGTTGGCAGCATCTGCTTTCTCAGCGGCGTTCATTAATAATTGTTTTTGTTTTTGCTCTTCTGCCTTGCTTTTCTGGTAAACATAATAGGTATATAGACAAATTAAAAGCAATACAGCTCCTGCGACTAAACCGCAGATGATGGAAATATGATTCGTCTCTTCAACCATTCCATAAGCTGATTGCATATCCATTTCAATGCAAAATGCGCCAATGATTTCTCCTGTCCCATCATGATTTGCTCTTACAGGATAGCAAGCCGTAAAAATCGGTCCCCATGTTGTATCAATGATATCCTGAGAGTACACATTCTCCCCAGAAATAGCCCTATCAATATACGGAACCATTTCTTCCTCAATATAATCTCCAGGGTGTCTTACATCATCCGCATCCGAATCCAAACCATCTACCACATAAACGAGTTTTCCTTCTTCATTTTTTGTAGCGGTGTAAATATATCGAGTAGAATTCAGTGTTCTGATTTCATTGAAATATGAAGAAATATCCTTATATATTTGCTTCTTTTCATCAGATTTATCTTTGATTTGATCAAAATCTTCTTTGCCGATTCTTCCATCCACAAGTTTGTGTACTGCATCTGCACTCGCTGTATCGCGCGCAATTTCTGTTTCAAGGGCAGTCTTAGTGTAAGAACTTTGCAGGATAAATGTGTACAGTGCTATTACAAAAATTATCAAAAGCCCCATAAGCACAAGGATACTACCTGTATTCTTCAGTCTAAGGAATTTCTTTTTCTTCAAATTAACTCCTTCTTTTGTTTTCTTCATGCTGCTCATTCACATCCTCTAAATTCTAATTTTCCAATTTAACAAATTCCGATTTTCTTGATTCTACAAACTTGAATTTATAACTCTGTTCTATACTGGTTCAATCTTGATATCGATATAGTCACCTTCATCAACATTATAAACATGTTTCCCTAATATCGAGAGAACAGCTCGTATGTCTTCAATATCTTCGCTGGCAAACTCTACATATGAATTTATTGTATCAGATGTGTTTTCGTCTACATAATCATCGTACAGATATACATAAAACTTATCTAAAATATCTTCAAGCGGGTACTGGGATATCACTGGCTCCGAAGGAGAATTTTCACCCAAATCCGGCTCTGCTTCAAAAACTATTGAGGTTACAAAGATTTCCTTTGGAGAATTTGAGGGATCATCCATATTAACCATGACGATATCGTTATCCGTGCCTACATCCTCAATATCTCTATAATACTTTCTTCCCTCATAGTTCAGTATTAAATAATCTTCGAGCATTTCTCCTGCTCCATATTCCCAGCCCTCGACCTGTTTTAGCTTTTCAGCTAAAGCATTATCATCCAACTGCTCTAATCCGAGATAATCATCACTCTCTGACCCAGTTTCATATGTTTTATATATTTTCTCATCTACTATTTCGTAATCTGCCGTTTTATATTTCTCCGCCTCATAAAACCTTATATTTTTCATCTTAATCCCTCACACAACTTCCGATTGAACTTTCCATCAATTTAATTGCTTCATCAACAGATACACATGTAGCAAATCTCTTTGGCCACATCATATCATTGTAATATTTATATGTTTCTTCTCCAGTCATATAGTCGTTATCAAATGTTGAATTTGCCCCTTGTGGAACAATTACTTTATATCCTCTCTCAAAAGCAGATTTCACAGTTGCATCTATACAGAAGTTTGTCTGTAGTCCCACTATCATTAATGTATTATCATCTTTAACATAATCCGTAAAATCTTTATTTCCAAAACAACTATTGATATTTTTTATAAATATCTTTTCCCCTTCCCTGGGAATCACTTGTTCTGCAATTTCGAAGTCTTCATCACCGATTGAAAACCCCGTTCCTGGTCCATCATCATGTTGAAAATAGATAACCTCTATTTGATTATCTCTAGCTGCTTTTATAATTCTTATAGTATCATCAATAAACGCTTCAAAATTAAAAAGTCTACTATCTGTTATTCCTTTTTGTATATCTATCACAAGTAATTTCATTCGTTTCTCCTTTACACATAAAAATTCCGATTTTCTTGCTTCTACAAACTGGAAGTTTCACCTGTGTTGTTAAATTGACATTTGTATATTAAGTTCCCTACATACTCCATAAAGTAAAACTGCATCGTTTAATGCATTATGCTGTTCACCCTTTATTTTAACATTTAATCGTTCGGCTATTTTGAACAAACCTGGACTTTTCCGATAATTTTTACAATTTATCGCCTTTAGAATTGTAGGTCTTACATCAATAATTTTCTTTGCAATAATATATAAATTACCAACTTTCTCCTTTTCTTTTCTGTTCCACTTGGCAGAATACATAATACCTAAATTATCTGCATTACCAAATGTGAATATGTAGTCTATGGAATATCGCTTGCACATTTCATTAATATCGCGAAAAGCATTATTGCACTTCTTTCCACAGTTAACATCAGCTTGTGTGATTCCAGTAAGTTTCTCACAATAAGTTGTAATTGTAGTATTGTGCACGGGCTTTACAAAAGAGTAATATCTATTTTTTATATTATATTTATCATCACATACGACAAAACCAACAGATATAATTTCCCGTTGCGAACGCTTCATACGTCCATCATCAAAAAATTTTCCATTCTCTTGCTTGCCATCACAAGTCATTTCAATATCTAATAAGCCATAATGCAACTTTTTCATCCCCCATATAATAAATAGCCCTATCATATTTCTTTCAAACAGATTACTTCGACAACTTCAAAGTTTCTGTTCCTTACAAACTTGAATTTGATTAATTATTGTGTTTTAATGATTCTATAAACTACCCCCAATTGAGCAGGGTATGTTTCTTTAATCATTCCATTAAACCATATTGTAACGATATCTCCCACCTGAACATCTTCCGCTAAATTTTCTGCCGATACATAATACTCTCCATCATTCATCTGACAAAAGCCTTCAGCTGTACTCACATGCGTTACAAGAAGTTCTCCATCATCGATAATTTCTTTTACTTTTGCATTAAAATTGATAACCTCTATTGGAATAGACGTATCATCTTTTTCAATATCTCTAAATATGATTCGTTCGTCATCAATGACTACTATGAGCTGACCTTCAGAACTCCTTTGATAATGATATCCGCTTCCGAAATTTGATTGATTATTTTCAGATGGTAACTCTGTCCCTGCCACTGTTGACACAATTTCTCCATCCATTGTTCCACAACCAGGCATTGACGCTACATATCCTGTGTCTTTATATATAACACCATCAACCATAACACATGGAGGATATGAGCCAGTATCTGTTATTTGCTCATTTTGTACTACATCATCATTTTCTTTATTTTCTGTTTCTACGGACACATTTCCAGACACAGGTTCTTTATTTTCTTGATTCGTTCCACATCCAGCCATTCCCAGCACCATACATAATACAAGCAGATAGATTACTTTTTTCATAATACATGCCTCCTTAACTTATATTTTTTAACTCTATAAACTGGAATCTTCAAATTAGTCTTTGCAAATAACCTTTGAACCTTCACCATCAATTACAATTCCC
>OGMB01000706.1_pt1 | contig 16901 bp, 10 predicted proteins | sample 1573001 | NCBI WGS metagenome assembly OGMB01 (sample SAMEA2581921, study PRJEB24529) | metagenome | biome: Human gut stool | place: China | collected 2011
CCGCACCTTTAATTGCACAACTTTTGCGACGTTTGTACGAGAAAATTTTGGTTGTCGCAAAAAATCCTCTCATTACTAGTAGGTATAAAAATCGCAGTTTTGACAGCCTGTTTTCAAAAAATTCAGAAATTTTTTCGCCGGTCAAAACATCCCCCTATTTAATCCGACACTAAAAGCCGTTTTTGTTACCCTCCTTCGCAAATTTTCTTATTCAGAGGGGAAGATATTTTACGTCCATCAATAACCCTCCCTATTTAATCCGACAGATTTTTGCGTTTTGAGCGGTGTCCCTTCGAAAAAATCTCCTCACTGTATAGGCCACGGGAACGCGATTTTTAGAAGCCTTTTCGAGAAAATTCACAGATCATTTACATTTCCGCGCCTGCGTTGCCTGTTCGAACCCCTCAGAAGGATTATATATGAGATCGATTCCCACACTGACTCTGTCGTAAAAATGTGGATCATCGATAACTACCGCCTCATTGTTCGGTGCCAGACCTATCGATGTGGACTGGAATACCACGAACTTATCATCTACATTCTCCTGCAGTAACTGTCCATAATCACCAAGTCTCATGGCAGTCATAGTCTCTCTGCCGAAATGTCCATTCATATCCTCTGCTATAGTCTCTGCCTTATCAATTGTTCTGTTTAGAATAAATACCTTATCCGCACCCTTATTCATGCACATATATGCCACAGCTCTCGCTGCACCGCCCGCTCCAAGTATGATAATCTTCTTACCATCAAGCTCCACTCCGTAGGACTCCAGTTCTCTGGACAGCCCCATCATATCTGTGTTATATCCCTTATAACCGTTTGCAGTCCTGACAAGAGTGTTGACCGCACCTATTGCCGCTGCCCCATCATCTATATCCACAAGTGAAGCCATTACCTCATTCTTGTGAGGTACAGTGGCGTTCATTCCCAATATATTCAGTTCAAACGCTCCCTTTACAGCATCCGCCAGCCCCTCCTTATGGGTATGGAACGGCACATACACCTCATTGATTTCCAATATATCGCTGAGTGTGTTATGTATAAGCGGTGACATGGTGTGCTGAACCGGATCACCAAGCAAACCCAATAATCTTGTCTTTCCATTTATCTCCATATGTATCTCCATCCTTCAGTCTCTTATTTTGAACAGAGTCAGTATAACACAAAAAGAAACCGGAGTATATAACCACCCCGGTTTCTATATTTATTGCTATTATTTATACTATATACGCATTATGCAAATACATTCTTCTTCTCGGCAATGAAATCTCCAAGTGCCGGAACGTCTATAGTATTGTCTGTCAGGTCGAACAATGGATCTGCGGCCTTAACCTTGATCATTGTATATACAGGAACTGTCTTGCCCTGGTAATATACCTCCACAACGATGTATGTGTAATTTCCACCATATGGTGCATAACACGAATCATCAGGTGTAAGGGCTGTACCATTGCCATTTCTCACAATATCCTTTATATCGCCTGCAATTGATGTTAACTTGGCTGTACCAATCTTATCGTATGACTTAATCATCTTATCAGTATTCTCTGTATAGCTTGGTCTGATTGAGTAATCGGAATCATCGTAATCCAGATCATAGTAAATGTTAACCTTTGTTACCTTTGTCTTCTCCGGAATTCCAATCTTATAATCAAACTCAGGATCATCTGTCTTTGAGTCAACCTCACTTACATATACAGTCTTTCCTGATGAAGCAAGTGCCTCTGCATCCTTTGGAAGCTCATCCTCTGCAGCCCATGTCTGCTTTGGATCGTAACACTTGATAGTTGGCATCTCTGGTACTGCTGATGCACTGTTTACAATAACGTTGATGAACAGCTTTCTCTCATCATTGTTTCTTGTACGTCTACCTGTAACTGATGAATGTCCGGCACCACAATATGTGATCGCACCACTGCCATAAGCTGTAGTGTAGATGAAGTAAGCCTCCATTGCATCTCCAGGATCCGCTGCATACTTTGATGAACGCATCTTACTGTTCGATGAGTTATTTGAACCTGCAAGAGTATACCATACTGTTATGTTGTCACTCTCAAGATCAAGTGCAAATGCCTGCTGATGTGTACCCGATATGTTCAGTGATGAACTTATGTTGTATGGATACAATGTTACAAGACCTGAGTTAAGCTGTGTAGCCTTAACTGTCTCAGCACAAGCTGACTGATCCTGGTTTGAAGCCTGTGACCAGGCTGTTGCTGCCTTATATGACTCCTGTGCATATACATATGGAAGTGTAGTTGTTGCACCAGCCATATTACCATTGTAGTAAAGTGCTGTCATTGCAAGTGCACTTACATATACCTTCTTATCTTTTCCAAGATATGGCTGCCAGTATGCGTTCTTCTCAACAAATACATCCATAATGTTAGAATTCATACTGTTCAGTAATCCTTCGCCTGCAGTAGGATTATTTGCATATGGTGTCAGGTAATACAAGCTGCTATCCGGTGATGTATATGTCACATCATCAACTGTTCCATCTGCTGTGTATGTAACTTCCAGTGTACTTGTATTAACAGAAGCCTTGCTGTAAGAAACACTCTTAACGTTATACTTACCAAGCTTAAGTGGATTGTCATACTTAACAACATTGTCTGTTATATCAACATGGAATCTGTTCATTCCTACTACTGATAAAAGTGACTTTGTAAGGTTAACTGCACCTGCATTTGCATATGGTGACATTGAATCATGGAAGAAGAATAAATCTCCTCCTGCTGATACATAGTCAAGTATGTACTGACATGTTTCCTTCTTGAAGTCAACCTTAAATCCACCAAATGAATCCGATGGTCCAAGAACAAGTATTGAGTACATGTTCTTCATAAAGCTCTTACCATATGAACGTCTGAGGTAAGTATTGTACTTATCCTTTGCCTCAAGTTCTGCGTTCTTTGCTGTCACATAATCTGAATAATACTTAGCAAAATCAGCTCCGAAATCATCTGACATCTTTCCTGCTTTGAAGTCACCCTCACAGTGATTCATTGTGTTGTACTTTGGCCAGAATATCAGATAATAATCGCCTGTATCCTGCATATACTGAAGGACTTTCTTTGTCTCTGCATTGCTTGTCCTGAAATTATTGATAAATGTACTGTAATTTGTAGTTCCTGTATATTTACCATCAATATAGTCTATTGCATTCTTGAGATAGTTATCAAGAATCTTCTTTGGCGTTGCAACCTTTGCTGACGCTGCTGAATATTCTGTAAGTGCAACAGCGGCAAGGCTCTCGTACTCTTCCTGACTATGTCCATCAACCTTCTCACCCTTGGCAAGCTTCTCAGCCTCTTCTACCATAGTATCAAGGCAATCATACTGAGCATCTACTCCATCTCCTGTCTTGAATGAAGCTCTATCACTTGAAGCAACCACAAGATCAAGATTTATGTCATAATCCTCTGAAAGCTCATCTGCAAGATTCGAATAATAATCATCCGCATCTGTGTTTGTATCAAACTCATATACGCCGAATCTGTTTTCATGTCTTCCAAGAACTGCATACTGAGTAGTTGAAGCGTTATCAAGCTCTGCCATGTTTGCGTCTGTCCCTCTGCCATTGTCTGAACCTGAAGAACATTTATCTCACTCTTTGATACGTTATTGTTTACTATCTTGCTGAGACCTGTAGAAGAAGCAACTATATTGCCCTCCTCATCTGTTATCTCAAGATACCATGCTGCTGATCCAAAGAACTCAGAGTCAAGCGCTACTGTCAGTGATTTCTCCTGACCGTTTGTGATCTTATCCCCAAGACAATAATCACCGCCGCCCTTCTCGAACTTTGTATTCTTATCAACATCTACAAACAACTTGTAGTTATATACTGACTTGTCACCATCAACCTGGAATGTAAACTGTAATCTGTTGGACTTGATATAAGTCTGCTGTATTCCCTGCTGATATGTAACTGGTTTTGTAGTGATAGTAAGTCTTGTTCTATGTGCACTTCCTGTCACCAGTCTGTTAAGAGATGCTGAAGTTGCATCATCATAGACTACCTTGTAATTATAATATACAGTATCTGTTCCCGGACGCTTATACCATGACTGATCCTGTACGTCTGAGTCCATATAATCAGTTTCCTTGAACTTACCTCCAGCAAGTGACTGAACACGCTTTGTCCATAAACTGTTACCGTATATTCCATCCTTATCACTTATATACTGTGTTGCATCCTTATCGAATCCCCACAGAATATTTGATCCATTTGCTCCTGTATGTCTTGCATAGAGAGTATCTACCAACTGATACATTCTTGATGATGGATCGAGATAATAATTCTTTCTCTCAAGCTTTCCATCTTTATACCAATATCCCTGAAGGAGCTCAGCCTGTGAAAGCTTATCACCATTTGCATTTGTACCCTGCATATTCTCATATACGCTGGTAAGCTCATCACTTATGATCATCGGTCTGCCTGATGCCATGTATGTGAGAAGCTCCTGATACTTTGTATTTGTCAGGTCGTTACCATTCTCTGCAAGATATGTTGTTGTGTAATACTTGTCACCAACCTTTGGTGATGCAAGCATATTTGTTGATCCTGATATAGGTGCTGTATCTGGGCTATATGTAGATGCATTCATCAACTGACTGAGTGTACCTGTGTGGTAATACATGATGAATGTTGGGAATATCTGATATGTGTAACCCGACGTAGCATTACCGATATCATTCTGTCCTTTGTACATCTCCGCTGGATTTCTATCCATAGCACTTATATCGCCACCGATATATACCAGATCGTATGTCGCTGCTATATCTTCCTTCATACCAATGAGCTGCTCGGTCGAAACCTGAGTGAGCTGAATATCTCCAATGGATATACCATCGATAGCGTACGCTATCTTCGCCTTGGTAAGATCAAAATCATAATACTCTGTTCTGGCTGCCAGCTCCTGCTTGGACTTACCACTTACTACATCAGATGGAACTGTATAATAGTTTCCTGTTATTTTAGTTGTTCCATCACTTCTTGTTGTATAAGCTGTACTTACAGTATCCTGAAGTGCTGCCACCTCAAGATCAATCGGATAATCCGGCTGAATCTCAAGTACCTTGAACTTGTTATCAGAGCCATCGCGATACACACTGGCATTGATAACATCAGCCACTGCCTTTGCCGATGGTGAATCAACTACCGGAATGGTTGGATCTGAATCATCGCCACTGCCATCTCCTGAGCCCTTTCCGTCACCGGCCTTAGAAGAAACTATAAAATACTGTCCACTCTCGACTGCACTGCACAGATCCTTGAATACCGCTGTGCCTATCTCCTTGTTATATGTACCCTTGTCAATAAATACAAAGTCATACTCTGAGAGATCAAGCTTATCATAAGTACCATTCATGAATACTGCCTGGGTTTCGAGATATTTGTCATGCAGACCAGTAACATACGAAACTACCTTTGCCGCATCTGAGAAATCCAGATTAGTATATACAAGATCACTCTTATACTCATAATTGAGATCTGCATTACCAACATTCTCCTGGAAATCCTGATATGTAACTACAACATTCTCATCTTCTGTTCCTGCTGCGTCTATTCTGTATGTGTATCCTGATACATTGTCCTCGTCAACTGTCTTAATATTGAAATCATACTGATAATCAGTATCACTTCCGTCAACAAGACCGGAATTATCAGCTACTCCAACCACAAGATCATCATAAGAGAACTGGTCATCACTGACATCTCCTCCAACTACAACCTTGTAGCTATATTCAGGGCTGAGTCTGTCAAAGCTGTATGTGTATACAGTCTCCATAACTGTGTTGCCATCAGCATCCTTTATCTCCTGACCATTCTCGTCAAGTTTCGGAACCTCTTTCATCTCAAGAGGAGCCTTCATAAGAATATCTACTGATGTTCCTGCCAGATTAAGCTGTGTTCCATTTTCTACTACAAGATATGCATACATATCTGCTGCTGGATCCACTGCATCACCTGCATCATCAGTACATCTCACTGTACCGGAAACTGACTTTGTCTTGACATCCTTATAGTATGATGTTGCAAAGTTGACATTCTTAAATGCCTTACCGCCATTGGTCATCGCCTCTACAAGATCGGCACTGTCAATAAGGTAAACATCAGCACCACTTGGCACATATCTTGAAAGACCTGTACCACTGCTTGAAGTACCATTCGCATACATATGTCCTGTCAGATCGCTGTTTGGAGCCTTCTGTACAGATTCCCATGTATTTGTCTTCGCATTGAATGTGTAATCAGCAGAAGCCATGTCTCCACGTGTAGCACTGCTATTCTTCTCTGTGATTTCACTGAACATTGCACTGCCGGCTCCGTCCTCTGAAATCACAAGTATCTTGGCATTATCAAAGTTCCACGACTTTCTGTCTCCTGTAAGGCCTGATCTTGAACCAGCCTTATCATATGTGGAATCCTTGATATTATCCGGTATGTTACCATCAAGGAAATCAAGTATTGATACACCCTCATACCACTTATAGTATGTTCCATAGTTAAGGTAATCGCTACCACCCTCGCTGGCTTTTCTCTCTGCCTGAAGAATAAAGTCAGAGATCGTCTTTGTTGTCTTGTTTATATCAGGAGTCGTCTTGTTATCATCTGCCTCCTGATAAAGTGTCTTAAAGAAATCCGGCTCTGTAACAAGGACATTATCATATCTTGCCACAGCACCCTTAGTGATCAGCTTGTATGCAAGTGCACCCATTCTGTAATCATCATTATTTCCTGTTATAAGCTCTGGCTCTGATGTACACAAAGTTCCTGTACACAATGCTATAGGATGTGAGTTTGCTGTAGCATACGCATCCAGCCAGTTATACAGATCCTCGCTTATATCATTTGCTTTGCTGGCATAATCGCTGGCACCATTCGCCCAAATATATATGAAATCCGCCTGATTGAGGATTCCCTGGGCTGTTGTATCCATGCTGTTCAGCTCGCTGACTGTACAAGTTGTAAGAGTCACCGCACCGGCAGCCATGTTATCGCTTATCGTCTTATATCCATTGAACACTGCAAGTCTAAAATACTCACCTGCATACACATATCTCCAGAGATATGTTGTTGAATCGTATCCTGTCAGCTTCTTCGCATCACCTGAAAACTTGCTATCAGTGACGGTTTCCTTCAGCTTCTCATCCATATCTGCATTACCACTATATGAATCAGGTACTATCTGGACGATTCTGAATTTGTCCTCTCCTGTCTGTTTCTTGCCAGCATCGTTGGAGTTCTTGACTGCCAGATCGATATTGGACAATCCTGTCAGACTTGTAGATTTGCTTCCGCTGCCGTTCGCATCACTCAGGGAAGCCTGAGAATCGGAGTTAGCCAGTGTATAATTCACAAATATAGAGCTGACTACAAGTGCGAATATAATAGCTATAGATGATAAGACTATTTTTTTATTCTTAAACACTGTATTTTCCTCCTCTATTAATCCCACTCATGCTTCTTGAGCACGAATGAATTTCTGAGTCCAACTACACTTGTTACTTTATATGTCTCTTTTGTTTTTGTGTCTTCAAATCCAATAATCACTGCAACACTATTGTCTGCAGGATTGACCTGAAGCTGAAAGCTTTTCACGTTGTTAGCAAGCACTGTACCTTTCTTGGAGCTTGCATCCACATACTTTGTACACGATGAAAGCACCGCCTGTGCCTGATTTACCTTTGCTGAATCGCTGCTCTTGAGATCCTGCTTTGCCTGATTAAGCGTTTCATCACTCATCTCCTGTCTGAAAACATACAATTTCTTGTCTGTCTTGCTGTAGGTAATCGTACAGAATGCAGTCTTATCTAGCTCAGATGAATACTGAACCCACAGATAATCAGCATCTATAAATGTGTGCACATCCTCTGAAGCACCAGCGCCGCCAAAAGGCTTAACATCCGCTATATCATAGCTATTGCTTTTTTTCTTTATCACACCGCTATCTGACACTATATCCTGGATTACATCAGCAACGCCTCCCTGCTTACGGAGTGTGCTTCCCGATCCTGCGGATTTCACATACGTATCCTCAGGAACAATAAAGCTTCCTGTAACCTGAGTGAATGATGTTCCGGTCTGTACGTAAGCAGTTCCATCAATCTTGATATCACTTGCCCCCATCAGTATGTCTGCTATCGCATCATATGTCTCAGTCGCCTGAGACTGAAGCTTCTGTCTGGACGACTGCTTCTTATGTGACGCAACAGTTGTAGATATAAGGGACATGACAGCAACCATGAATATTCCCAAGATTGCCATATACAGTATAAGCTCTATGAATGTGAAGCCCTTGTCTTTATTTCTACATATCATTCTTCACACCCCCTAATTCTTTCCATATGTATGACCGCCTGTATACTGGTTCAGGTTGACCCTTCCAACAGTATTGTTGCTGTTATACTTGCAGAAACGATACTCTCCATATCCAGTCAGCACCTGACTGTCAGATTTCCTGATAATAATAACCTGCTCTGAAAGAGGAGTAGTCACTGAATCTGCATCGTAATCGTCAGCATAATATATCGTAACTCTCTCCAGCACCTTGTCAGGTGCAGATGAATTAGCAGTAAATGACTCCGCCCTTCCATCAGCGCATATACCATAGAAAATATCGTAATTAGCACCATTCTGGACTATCCTTACCGCCTCTCCACTTTTTTGCGTCCTAGTTCTCATCTCAAGCGCCGACAATTCACTGTCAAACTTCTGCAGTGAAGCAGTTGCCTGAGACGCTCTTATTGATGATATAGTGAGAAAGCCCACGCCTGACATTACTGCAATTATAGCAATAACAATTATCATCTCTATAAGCGTGTATCCATTATTTGATTTTATACAATTCTTCATCAGCTACACCCCCTATTCAACATTCTTCTTCCAGTTCTGGAATACAAGAATATCTTCATATGAGATGTCTGATATTGATGCTCCTGTTACCTCTGTGTTACCTTCGCTCTTGGATGATGTATAGTTCTTCAGCACCTTTGTTGTAAGCGTATTGAGCTTTTCGTCTGTGCTCTCTGAACACTGTTCAAGAAGATTTGCAACAAATGCAGCGTCTGCTGATATTGACATATTATGGTCAATTATAAGCTTTGATCCAGTGATTATCATACCTCTGAAGCTCTTAACATTCTCATCAAATCTTACATTACCACCGGCAATTATAATTCCCTGGAATGATCCATCACCATTGTTTGGCTGGAGCTTAACATCACCAGAATTGATAACTATGGTTTTAGCCTCATTATCTGTTGCATTTCCAATTGTATTCTCAATTGAAAGGTTCCTGCTAAATACATAAGCAAAATCAACATAGTGATTTAAAGGAGTGATACTGTAATCATATGAATATTCATCTTTATCCTTATTATATGTACTTGTATATCCACTTGCTGACTTGCTATAGCCTGCAATCTCCCACGCATTTACATCAGGCTTAGTTGCCTCATCCTTCTTGTTGAGAACTGACAGATGATCCTTCATATTTATATACATATATGAGAGGAAATTACTTGTAGTCTCTTCATCATTTGCAACTGAACTTCCTGAAAGCTCTGCAGCATCCGCCTTGAGGTCATTAAATACCTTTTTATTGTTGTCTGAACCCTTGTTACCAAGGATGTTAGTAAACACCTTGCCTGTTGAAACATTATCAAGCGCTGTAGCCACATCCATTGTGGTAGTTGTGGATGCTCTCAGGAACAGCGAATCATCGTTATTCTGATCTGTGACAGCACCGCTTGCATTTATCTTGCCCTCTGCCGGAAGAACCAGCTTAACCTGGAACTGCTCATATTTCTGTACATTATAGAGTTTACTGCTTATCTCATCACCGTAATCCTGAAGAAGCTTGTAATATTTCTCAGCAAACTTCTCAGCATTGCTTACATTGGATGAATCCTTTCCATCCTCAATATACAGATAATAATAATCATGTCCTGAAACAGTCTGCTTAATTGCTGTTACACCCTTATCTCCCTCTGTAGCAAGATCATTGAGGAAATCATCATACAGATCAAGTATGTTCGCATCTGCCTCAAATGTCTTTGGGAACTGAAGTGTAACTGTAGTGATTCCTGTGTCAGGGTCAACCTTCTCAGTGTTGTTCACTACAGACCACTGGGTAAGGAACATAAGCTGGTTTGTCTTCACATCAAGAGACTGTCCTGTGGAATAATCCTCCAGTGTGGTGAATGCATAATCTGCATTCTCATCAACTGTTATATTCTCGTCATCCTCAGGAACACTGGACGCTGCAATCTTAGAGAACTCAATGTATGACTTACCTGCTATATACAGTGAATTAAGTTCCTGAAGATCAAGTGTTGAATTCTTACCATTTACTATGATCGCACTGTCACTGAAGTGTGATCTCAGCTTATATCCGGTTGCCAGGTATCCCTTCTGTCTAAGATAATTCAGGCTTCTTGTATCCTGAGCATTGTAGCTGTATCCAAAATAGCTGCCCTGAGTAAACTTAAGACTAGCCTTCTCTGCGTTAAGCTCTGTATCATCAAATATGTATGCATCAGCAGAAGCCTTAAGAGAACCGCCATCCTTTCCACCTATGACAATATTGTCTGCCCAAAGCTCTGAAAGAGTCTGTGTACGACCTGAAAGGTTTATCTCTGCTCCATTGTATGCTGCAAGAGAACCTGAACACACAACAACATCAGAGTTGAGTGTAAGTGATGTATTTTTTCCATTTACAAATATTCCGGAATAAGCACTGCTGTCCTTTGTTCCCCACATTGTACTAGGCTTACTCTCATATTTGTTCGTAACCTTTGTCTCGGCTACATCGTTATAATCCTTATTGTAATAATCGCTTGCTGCGTAGATATTACCCTTTACCTGCGCATCTGTTGTCTTATTATCATTGTCCTCGCCAACTTCAACACCCATATCTGCAAGTATCGCATACTCATACAATGTATTGTTTGATACACTGCTTGTATCAAATGAAACATTGTACTCAGGCTCCGTGAGAACAATGTCCGTAGTGATAGACTGCTCATAGGTTCCTGCTGTTGATCCCTGCAGATTCACACTTCTCTTAACACACACATTCTTGAATGTGACAGACTGAACCTTGTCATTTTCGTAACCCGACTGCTTCTCCGTCTTAATTCCTCCATTATTCTTATAATACTGAGTTGTTGTCTTGTTATTAACATCAGTATATATAAGCTTCATGTTCGATGTATCAAGTCTGACACCATCCGGATTGTCCACTGCATCATACTCATTAGATATGAAAGACTGAAGTGTATCTGTCACGTTCTTAAGGCTCTTATAGTTTGTATCTGCAACAAAGCCTGTCATGAAAAGCTTTTTGAAAAGCTCATTTGCCGATTTATTGTCAAGGGTAGTATACGCCTGAGCCTTAGTATCATACACAACAACCAATTCAGCCGTAGTTGTATACGCTGAATAAAGGTGCTCATTGGTCGCTGCGCCTACCCCCGCATACATCTCATCAAGTGCAGTTTCTACCTCATAAAAGTTATTCAGGGAATTCAGCTTATAAAACTTGAGCTTGTATGTCATCATAGCTCCCATAAGTATCGCTGAAGCAAGAATGCACATAAATGTGGTTGCGACTATTACAAGGACGAAACTTGAACCGTGATCATCGTTATGCCTAAGCTTTCGCTTTAATCTCTCAATCATCTGTTACTTCCCCCTTGTTCCAGTAACCGTCGTCTTGTTTCCTTTACTATCTGTCAAAGTAACTGTTATATCGTACATATATACACTGTCACTCTGATCCTCTGTCAAACGAGCTACAGGATAGTCAGAATTAACATTGTCAAAGTCAAAGTTGGCATATACATTAAGATCTGACGACTTTGCTCCCGCTGCCAGCTTAAGTCTCACCTTGACATCTGACATCTTGGTGTTCTTTCCTGCATTCGTATATGTAAGATCATCAACGTTCGCCACATTGAACTGCTCACGTATGATCTTCTTGTATGTATCGCTGAGCTCTGCTGTCGTCTCGAATACATACACATCCGCCTTCTCAGATATTCCTGAATTATCCACCGTTATGGTATCTGTCGTACAGTATGAACCATTGTATATCGCCGGAACATAGAGAAGATACACAGGTGGCAGACCATTCGTAAACTCCTGCTTGTATACTATTCCATCACCATATAAGGTGGTAGGCTTGTATACATTTTTGCCTGAGCTCTCATACTGTGATCTGATAACTGAGACCGTTGTATAATCTGTGTATTCCACATAACACTCAACTGTATATGTGGATCCCAGCTTTGATATCTTGATCTTGGTATTCTTCTGGAAATGATCCTCATCGAATGTTCCACCACCGGAAAGATAATGGTTGTACTGCACATCATACTTTCTCAGCACGTCAAGCTTCGCATCCAGGAAATACTGATATGCGAGATTATCAAGATTGCTGCCTGTTGCGGCTACATTATAGGTGGCACCTATAATGATAGCCGACTGTTTGCTGTCCAGATTTCTGATAGTTCCCGATTCCGTAGCATTAGTCTGTATGGCGCCACTTTCATCGCTCTTGAATGTCGCACCACCATCAAGACCTGCAAGCACATATCCATTCTTAAGAACCTGATATGCCGCATCATTCACATCCACCTGACAGGTGTAGGTCTCATAAGATTTTCCTATGGATACATCGTTGCAGGTATAGGTTGTGTCCGAATATTCCGCCGTTTTAGAATTCGGCAATGTAATAGACTTTCCCGATGGTGTTCCCTTTGTAAAGGAATATGTCTTTGTTCCATTGCCATCAGGAATATTCACATTTCCTGACAGATCAGCGGTCTTAAAGATCTCCATGATCTCCTCAGCCTTCTCGACTGCATACTGCTTCTTCGTCGATGTAGTACCCGTCTTCGTGGCTGTGATCAATGCATTGGTTATCGGATAGATCAGAATGGCAAATATGGCAGCAGCGATTATAATCTCTACTAAACTAAATCCTTTATTGTTTGATTTAACCATTTATTTGTTCACTCCATTTAAGTGTATGCATCTACTGGGCTGTTGTTGTGGTCGTAGTCGTAGTAGACTTTACTGTTGGGTTTCCAAAGATGTTGTTTGTACCTGTCTGTACATTCCCATCTGCGTGATCTGTAGTTCTGTCATCACCGTTTACTGCATATGAGGTTATAGTCATATCTCCCTCATACTTTCCTGTCTGTTCGTTGAATGCTATAGTGACATCGTCAAGAGTCATTCTGTAATCACCATTCTTGATGTAGTCGATGACATCCTTGATATCCTTGTAGTCTCCCTCGTATGTGACAGGGAATGATGCTGAATAGCAGTTGTAACCTGATGCTGTAGCTGCTGACTCATCTATAGTCACGTCAGATGCTGCTGCATCTGTTGAAGCACTTGAATTATCAGCAACGGTAACGTCGCCCACAGCGCCTGCGCCAAGTGTATAGAAAAGTGTCTCCTCCCCCATTGTTACAGTAGGGAAGTTGAACTTATACTTATCCTTTACACCCTGTAAATACATGATTGTGTTATCCTGATACAGCTCTGATGGAAATTCTGCAAGAACGGCCTCATAGTCTGCCTTGTACTTCTCAGTGTCAGCTATGTACTGCTGTCTGTTCGCATCCTTCTCAAGCAGGCTGTTATAATATGTCTGTCTCTCGTTGTACTGACTTTCAAAACTCTTCTTGTCATCAAAATTGCTCATGGCAAGGAATCTTATAGGAAGCACTAAAATAGCAATTCCCAATATGAATAATAATAGATTTCTCTGGCCCTTTGTGATTGAATCCATGATAGTCCCTCCTTAATTAACTGATACTTCATCTGTTGAAGTCTCGGTGTCATCTGCATTTACATCCTTGTAGATACATGTAACTGTAAAGTCGTATGTTGTATCCCCGCTCTGCTGATCCACATTCTCAGTGACAGACTGAACGAATGAATTGTCTATGCACTCTATATCCTTGAGGTTTATTGCAAATGCAGCTATATCCTCGTACGACTTCGTGTTACCTGTGAAACTAACCTCTGTTGAAGATGAATCAAACGCTGTAAGACTGATTCCCTTTGGCATCTTGTCCTCAAGCTCCGCAATAAGTGTTCCAACATTCTCATTGAGGTTCTCTGTGTAGCTGTACATATTCTGAGCATCCATGTATACAGACTCTGCATCTTCATAGTCCTGAACAATCTGCTCTATATCCTTGATTGAATCAATATCTCTATTCACCTGATCAAGTTTTGACTGAGCCTTATTCTTAGCTATAAATGAGTATGCTGTAACACCACCTGCAACGATTACTGCTATGATGATAAATGCAATAACAAGAGGTGTCGTGTCAACATTTTGCGAACTTCCCTTGCTGCCAGCATCATTGATTTCAAATCCCATAGGATCAAACGCCGCACCAATTGGAACCATGAGATATACAGGATTATAAATCTTAAGATCAATTTTAGGGTCAAATTTAATGTTGTACAATGTATCCATAACTCTGGTCGATACATTGAGCTGAACCTTGAACAGTCCATCGATTCCCTTTATAAGGGCTCCATCACCTGTGAGGAATACATCATCGATAGGCTTATCAGGATTTTTCGAAGTAAAGAAGTCCATAACTCGACCGATGTTGTTGATGAGATATCTGAACGCTCCTGTTATTGCGTTGTCGTCGAAATCTACCGTGAGAAGTCTTTCATTCTGAAGTAATGTCATGGCTGTTGTTGCATCCACGCCCTTCGCATCCATAACTTCATTCACAACAACATTTGTTCCGTATGGAACTGTTCTCTGAAGGAGAAGCGTGTCTCCTTTCACGATGTTAAGTACCGTTGATTCACTACCTAACTGGATTACCATAGTTGTCATAGCTTCTGTTGTCTGAGTCTTGATCAACTGAAGCATCGCATTACCAATATAATCAAGTGCCACTACTTTCAGTCCTGCCATCGCTGCGAGATCATAGTATGATCTAACCATATTCTCTGGCGCAGCAACTGCAAGGACTCTGAGCTGCTTGTTATTCTCTTCATCAGTAACGGTCTCAAGTACAGTGTGAGACACTACGTAATCCTCTATATTAACAGGGAAATACTCTGATGAGTTCGCATTAATAATTCCTTTGATTTTGTTTTCCTTAACGAAAGGTACAAGAACCTCTCTGTTAACAATCTTTGTAGAGGTAAGAACGAATATTGCGTTCTTGTTAGTGATTCCGTTTGCAGCAAGCTGTGATTTGATCGCCTCTGCAATTCTTTCCTTGTCTCTAATGAAACCATCCTCATAGGCATCTTCCGGTGTCTCGAAGATTATCGCATTATGGATCGTCGACTGTTTTTTGTTTGAAGGTGTAACTTCAACGATTGTAATACTTTCATTTGTAATGTCGATTGTTAAAACTTTGTTATTACTCGCCATTTTAATAGCCTCCCTCGCTAATCAGTAGTTTTGTATGAGATTACTCCCATATTGCATTGAGTACCAGCTTACCGCTGTTCACCCCATCTAAATATTTTTCCAGACAAATTATATCTGGATAAAGGTCAACACTCTGTCACCTTTTTTTAGCTCACTCTCTCATATAATGACCCTTTTATATAGTAGAAAGTTTACCGAGAAAAATAAGTACCAGCTTCACTAGGTAAGCCAGTTGCCGCCATAAGTAATGCCATCCAGTCCTGCCGCATGTAACAAAACCGCCGACTGCAAAGAAAGAGTGAGTACAAAAGAAACCACATATCCCTTCGTATTCAACTCCTTGTATTAAATATAGCAACTGGGGAAATCCCAGTTACTATAGATATAAAAGTAGATCACAGCAGCATCTGGAGATGATTACACACACTGTCTGTACGAGGAATACAGTCTGCATAATCATCGTCCATGCTGCACTTATGCAACATCATTTATTGTTATCATTAACAATCCATAAGTTCACATAAGTAACACTAAGAGTTTACTTATATGCTGCGCATACGTCTGGATAAAGCTCTGAGTTATTAACTTTAATTGTGAATGTAGACTTATCAGAATTGATCGTTATGTCAAATGTATTGCCTTTATCATACTTAGGCTTAAACTTACTTGCACCAAGCTGACTTGTAACCTCAGATGTGAAAGCATCTCCACTTCCAAGCTGTGTTCCATCATCTGCAACATTATATGTAGTGGCATTACAATCATCATATGCAGCCTCAACTGAAAGGGCATTTGTAACTGCTGTAGCAATTGTCTGTGCATTTGATACATCAGTTGATCTTCTTGACTTTGCAATGTACTTGATAAGAGCTGGTGCAAGCGCTCCAGCAAGGATTGCCATAATAGCAATAACGATAATTAACTCTACAAGTGAGAAACCTTTGTTGTTTTTCTTCATAATATTACTCTCCTTTTTTAATTGTTGTTTGTTGTTTGTTGTTTTGTGCTATGCACTATATTAAACCGGCATCCTCGTTCTACCGGAATTAATCTTTATTGCGACGGATCATGCAGGTCATTCATGACACCATCCATGTGTACTTGTTAGATATATGCCATTTAATTATGCTTATTCAGGCAATCCCCTAACACTCTTTGTATGACAAACCTCATACTTACCTTATCGTAGCATCTTATACATTATCCATAGCATTGTACATACTCATAATCGGTCCATATACCGCTGCAACTATCATACCAACAACACCTGCAAGAAGAACCATAATCATAGGTTCCATAGCTGCTGTAAGCGCATTCGTTGCCGCCTCAACTTCTTCGTCATAGTAGTCAGCAACCTTGCTGAGCATCTCCTCTATATCTCCTGTCTCCTCTCCAATCTTTGTCATGGCCGAGAGCATAGAAGGAAGCATCGTCATATCCTTGAGCGGTTTTGAAAGC
>OGMB01000753.1_pt1 | contig 16322 bp, 18 predicted proteins | sample 1573001 | NCBI WGS metagenome assembly OGMB01 (sample SAMEA2581921, study PRJEB24529) | metagenome | biome: Human gut stool | place: China | collected 2011
AAAGCCACACATAAAAAAATTGCCAGTATAACAAGAAGGATTTTACATATTTTATACTTTTTCATTGTACATCACCTGATTCCTTTTTATTTCATACTTATACAATACAAAGTCAATCTCAATTTAACCTCAACAAAATTTATTTTTCATGCAGTAATCAGATCTATGCTGACAGTCACAATCGCCTTTCCTGTCTGGAACGACTCCTGCGTCAATTCATCGACCATTGTTCTGTCCTCCCGATATTATTTTCTCTGTGCTTCCTGTCGTGTGTGGGTGGTCTTACCCATCGAATACCATTTTTGTTGTACATTTGTTATCCTCCTTCTTTTCAATTTGAACTTCTGGACAATTTGTCCAAAAGCTGCTTTCTTGTTCTTTGTCCATGAAAGGACAAAAAAGAGCATTCATGCTTTTACACATAAATGCTCTGACGCTGTTTTATTATAAAATTGTCTTAGCTGTTGTTCCCTACAAACTGGAATTTATCGTCTTGTTCCATTCTTATCAAAATTCTTTTTTAATGCTATTTCTGTTGGGAGAATAGACCCAATTAAAGGAATAAGTTGAACACCACAGATAATTCCTCCCATACTCCCAACACAATCTTCATTTTTTCCAATCACTAAAAGCATGAATATTACTGTTATCGGCAACATAACCATTCCACAGACATACCAAACTTTACCACAATATTTATGAGCAAATTCCCATGTGTCTTTGTTCTTCATAGACATCGAAGTCCGATATCCAAATACTGAATTTATTTCCTTTGGAGCCTTTTTCATAAAATATCTTCCAAAACCAATCATCGTAAATGGAAGAAGCAAATCCATAATCAACATAAAAATCCAAAACCCCATTGTAAACCTCCTTTACTACAACTTGGAATTTCTGCATTACTCATCATCCTTAATTATATATAACAAATTATTATATCCTGACTGCACAAGTAATTGCTTAAAGCCAGAAAGCACTTCTTCTTTTGTATAATTGTTGTTAATCAAAAACTCACTATCTTTCTCACTAAGGTATTGATAGAAAAGAGCTGCCGCCATCACCTCATCATTATTTGCATAATCAATGTTATCTAAAAGTATATTCTCTGCTTCGTTAATTTGCCCTGAATCAATCATATCAAGAAAACTTTTCAAATTTTTCCCTGACACTTCATATTTGTTTTCTTTTTCAAGCTCAACAGAAACATACTTTTTCCCATATATTAAAGAGAATAATATTCTCACCATTTCTTTTATCATTCGCATAATATAGTCTTTTTCGTCTGTGAAATACATTTTTCACCTCCATAACTACCGATTTTACTTTGTAACTATGACTTTTCCTTCTGAATCCAGAAGAGGTGTAATAGCCACTCCATATCCAGATTTCCAACAAAGATAGTTAACCCCAGTCTCCTTATCTACAAGGATTTGGCGAACTCCTTCATCCTTAAGCCCACTTCCGTCTCTAAATATAACTTCAAATCTTTCTTCTTTTTTTGCCATGTTTATTCCTCCTCGTTAAGCGTTAAATTTCGATTTATATTTCTATTCATTTTAGAAAATGGGCAATCCCGATTGGAATTGCCCACTCATTGCACTAATTATGCGATTTTTTCTTGCTTGCACTTAATTTTGCATCAATTGATGTAAGTTTGATGTAAATCGCTGTTTTTTTAGTTTTTTATCAAATGAAGTACGTCCCGTCTATTTGGTAAAACGGTACATCTTTACATCATCTTAATAGAGCTTTGCACCTGCCGGAATGTGGTCATCAACCATCAGAAGATGAAGCTTTTCTTCGCCTTCTTCTTCATGAATAGCACTGAGGAGCATACCGCAAGAGTCAATGCCCATCATCGCTCTCGGTGGAAGATTTGTGATAGCGATAAGCGTCTTTCCAACCAGTTCTTCAGGCTCATAATAAGCGTGAATACCGCTTAAAATGGTTCTGTCTGTGCCTGTTCCGTCATCAAGAGTAAACTGTAACAGTTTCTTTGACTTCGGTACTGCAACACACTCTTTAACCTTTACTGCACGGAAATCTGACTTACTGAATGTATCAAAATCAACAAATTCCTCAAATAAAGGCTCTACCTTTACCTTAGAAAAATCAATCTTTTCAGACTCAGTTTTTACATTTTTTTCAGGTGCTTCAGAAGCTGTATTATTTACATCATTTTTCTTATTTACACCATCTAAGGACTTCATTGTCGGGAAGAGCAGAACATCACGGATCGCAGGAGAGTTGGTCAGCAGCATTACCAGACGGTCGATACCGTAACCGATACCGCCGGTAGGAGGCATACCGATCTCCAGTGCGTTCATGAAATCTTCATCGGTCGTATTGGCTTCCTCATCGCCTGCTGCCAGGGCAGCTTCCTGCGCCTTGAAACGCTCTCTCTGGTCGATGGGATCATTTAATTCGGAATAAGCGTTACACATCTCACGTCCGTAGATGAACAGTTCGAAACGCTCAACATAATCGGGCTTATCCGGCTTTCTCTTGGTCAGAGGAGAGATCTCTACCGGATGATCCATGATGAATACAGGCTGGATCAGATGCTCTTCTACAAACTCTTCAAAGAACAGGTTCAGGATATCGCCCTTGGCATGACGCTCTTCGTAGTGTACACCCTTCTCGTCTGCCAACTTCTTCGCAGCAGCGGTATCGGGAATTTGGTCGAAGTCAACGCCTGCATATTTCTTGACAGCATCTACCATGGTCAGTCTCTCGAAAGGCTTGCCCAGGTCGATGGTCTCTTCTGCGTAAGGGATCACGGTGGTACCGCATACTTCCTGTGCCACATAGCGGAACATGTTCTCAGTCAGATCCATCATTCCGTAATAGTCGGTGTATGCCTGGTACAGCTCCATCAGTGTGAATTCCGGATTGTGTCTGGTGTCCAGACCTTCGTTACGGAATACACGGCCGATCTCGAAGACACGCTCCATGCCGCCGACGATCAGTCTCTTCAGGTACAGCTCCAGGGAGATACGCAGCTTCACGTCCTCATCCAGCGCATTGTAATGGGTCTCGAAAGGTCTTGCTGCCGCACCGCCGGCATTGGATACCAGCATGGGGGTCTCTACCTCCAGGAAGCCCTGTCCGTCCAGATAACGGCGGATGGCGCTGATGATCTTAGAACGCTTTACGAAAGTATCCTTAACATCCTGATTCATGATCAGGTCGGTATAACGCTGACGATAACGGATATCGGTATTGGTCAGGCCGTGGAACTTCTCAGGCAGGATCTGTAAGCTCTTGGACAGCAGTGTTACCTTTGCCGCATGTATGGAGGTCTCGCCGGTCTTGGTCTTGAAGACTTCACCCTCGATACCTACGATATCGCCCACATCGTACTTCTTGAAATCCGCATAGGACTCTTCACCGATGCTGTCTCTAGCCACATATACCTGGATATTGCCGGGCAGATCCTGTACATTACAGAAGGATGCCTTACCCATGACACGTTTGGACATCACACGTCCGGCGATGCGGACGGTCTTGCCTTCCAGTTCCTCGAAATTGTTCTTGATATCGGTGCTGTGATGGGTCACATCATATTTGGTGATCTGAAAAGGATCCTTGCCTGCTTCCTGCAGGTTCGCCAGCTTCTCACGCTTTACCTTCAACAGCTGGTGAATGTCCTGTTCCTGTACCTTTGTGTTCTGTGTATCTGCCACTTTTTTCCACTCCTTACTCTATCTTACTTAGTCAACATTACTTCTCTGGATCTCCAGAATCTTATATGCGAATACACCTGCGGGTGTCTCTACTTCTACGGTATCGCCGACCTTATGACCAATCAGTGCCTTACCTACGGGGCTTTCGTTGGAAATCTTACCCTTTAAGCTGTTGGCCTCGGTGGAACCTACGATCTTGTAATCCAGTTCTTCACTATACTCCACATCCAGAATCTTAACGATACATCCGATGTTGATCTTGTCCAGATCTACCTCATCCTCTACAACGACTTCTGCGTTCTTCAGGATCTTCTCCAGTTCTTCGATACGGGCTTCGATGTCTCTCTGCTCATCCTTCGCTGCATCGTACTCAGCATTCTCGGACAGGTCTCCCTGCTCTCTTGCTTCCTTAATCTTCTGGGCTACTTCCTGACGCTTTACCACCTTCAGATCGTGTAACTCTTCCTCATATTTTCTGAGGCCTTCGTAGGTCAAAATGTTTTTCTTTTCCTGCATGATACCGCACCTTCCTGTTTTCTATATTTTGTACTGCCGACACTCCCGGCAACTATACTAGCCTAATCAACCGAGTTATTATACCCATTTTTGCTGATGGTGTCAAGGTATTCCCGGGCTTTTCGAGGGTCTTTCCACTCTTTTTTCATGGAAAAATAGCGGATCTGCGGACATTGTACCAGGGCCCGGTGCTCCTTGTCCTCCGATGCCGGAAAATCCAGCCAGATACTGCCTGCTGCCAGTCCGCCGCCGTAGACCTTTTCATTGTCGCAAAAATCCAGTACCACGCAGGGTTTCGTCCCCTGCAGCCGTACTCGTCCGTAGTCCGCATTTTCCGCAAGCAGCCGGATCTCCGGGATCAGACCGTACTCATCCTCCAGTTCCCCGGTCAGCCACTCTTCTTCCTCCCGGTATTCTCTTTCTGTAAGATACCATTTCATGCTCTGCAATCTGGCAGCATAGCGGAGCACGACATAAGGCAGATACGGATTTCTCCCCAGCAGGACCAGATCCGGCCACGCCGGATAGCCGCCCGCTCTCTCCCCGTAGCGCAGCAGATGTTCGATCCACTCCTGTTGCAGATAATCCCGGAATTCCCTTCCGAAATAAAAAGAAAGAGGCTCACGGCACACCACATAGGTGTGATCCGGATCCTCTGTCAGTTCCTGTAATTGTTCCCGGAGCTTTAGCTCCGTGAGTGCCAGTTCCGCCTGTTTTTCTTCCATACCTTCCGTTCTGGCTACCGACACTCTGACCAGATGATAGTCCGGGAAAAAATATTCCGTCCGGCTCACAGTCACCACAGGGCGCCGGTCTTCTCCCTTTTTCCACAGGAAGGGCAAAAATTTCTTCAGTTTTCCCCGGCGCAGTTCCGCTTTTTCCTCCGGCGGTGTCCCGCACATCGCTGTCCGTCGCGCCGGATAGAGATACAAAATAGTGTCCATGCTTCATTGTATGCAGTCATCCCAATTATATGCACCACACCGCGCACAACATCATATCATGCAAGGTCTGCCTCATAATGCATTGCTGTATCCAAAATCCGCACTACACTTCGTCCGGAAAGATTTCCTGCACTCCCCGGATCAGTTCGTCCATTTTCTCCATGGTATTGATGGTCTGGCGGAAATGAGCGGAATGGGGCATTCCCACCGTATACCAGGACAGGTGCTTGCGCATCTCCCGGACACCGGTGTATTCTCCCTTGTATTCCAGCTGCAATGCCGCATGGCGCAGGATCATTTCCCTCTTCTCCCGGTTCGTGGGTCTTGCCGGGATCGTGCCGTTTTCCAGATAGGATACCACCTCCCGGAAAATCCAGGGATTTCCTTCTGCCGCCCGGCCGATCATGACACCATCGCAGCCGGTCTGTTCCAGAATGGATTTTGCTTTTTCCGGGCTGTCCACATCCCCGTTGCCGATCACTGGAATCTTCACTGCATCCTTCACCTGTGCGATGATATCCCAGTCTGCCTGTCCGCTGTAGTACTGGGCTCTAGTCCGTCCGTGCACCGCCACCGCTGCCACACCACAGGCTTCTGCGATCTTCGCGATCTCCACGGCATTGACATGGTCATCCATAGAGGAAAAGGTACCGGCTTGTTGATGGCCTTTACCAGTGCGGTCAGAATCTGCTCCACCAGCTTCGGATCCTTCATCAGCGCGGAGCCTTCGCCGTTGTTCACGACCTTCGGCACCGGGCAGCCCATATTCAGATCCAGTATGGAAAAAGGACGTTCCTCGATCCGTTTTGCCATCTCCGCAAGGATCTGGGGATCTGAGCCGAACAGCTGCAGGGAAGCCGGCACTTCCTCGGGATGGATTTCCATGAGACTGTCCGTATTTTTATTGTTATAATATATGGCTTTGGCACTGACCATTTCCATGCACACCAGCGCCGCTCCCATCTCCCTGCAAAGCAGGCGAAACGGCAGGTCGGATACTCCCGCCATGGGTGCCAGGATCACCGGGTTGTCCAGGGTCACATTACCAATCTGTAATTTTTTCATGCTGTCCTTCCTATTTCTTTTTGTTTCTGTTTCCTTTCCCTACTACTCGCAATACCGCCTGCGATCCTCCCGATGCCACCCGCCAGCAAACGGCCGTAATACTCCATACTGCATGCCGCGCTGGGAAGGATCATGACGATATAGGGATACACATAACGGCTCTTGGCCTCCCAGAGGATCGTAATGAAAAAGCCGCCCAGAAAAATAATCCCCGGAAGTACCTGTACACCTTTCAGTTTTCCCAGCAGGATCCTCAAATAATATCCGAAAACCGCCAGATATACCATTCCCTGAAAACGGTTCAGGAATGCCAGTGCTCTTTCATTGGCCTGTCCGGTATAGAGGTCTTCCACCCACGTCTCCGGCCGGTACTGGTATCTGGTCTGGTTAAAGCTGCAATAAGTAGGCTCGATCCACTGGATCAGCAGTTTCTCCTTGAGAAACGTAACGGCTGCCACGGGATCCTCCTGCCATTTTGCCAGACACTGCCTGATATCTCCTTTGGCCACTTCTGCTGCCTCTATGCTGTCATACCCGGCCCGCATATAAGTATCCAGATTATAGTCATTGTAGGTTCCCGGCCCCTTCAGGGCGTCGGGATTCTCCTGCATTCCCATGGCAACCCACAGAACATACGGAGCACCGGAACCATATTCCCGGTCAAGCTGTCCTTCCGCCATGTGACAGAGAGTCGTTTTCCCCAGCAGCATGACTGCCAGCACCACGCAGAGCGCCGGCAGTCCCTGCCATTTTTTACTGCGAAGCAGCACCAGGATCTGCATGATGACCATGGCGATCCATACCACCAGCAATACATTTCTGGTCGCATACGCCAGTCCCATGAACAACGCGACGGCACTCCACAGCAGTCCCTTCTGCCACACCTTTCCCTCCGGCCGGTTGGCCATCAGGTAACACCAGATGGCACACAGGACGCTGCAGGTTCCGATACTCTCACCATAGATAAACAAAGCATAGCAATACACCGGCAGGAACAAAAGCTCCGCCACCAGATACAGCAGTTCCGCTGCCCGGCTTCCCGACAGTTCCCGCACGATCCGAAATCCCACATACAGCGTGATGCCTCCGCAGACCGCCTGTACCTGTTGGATCACGAGCCGTTCCGTGGAGCCTGCCACACGGAAGATTAAGGCGAAGATCTCCGCCAGTCCCAGCTGGAACGGATAGATACCATAGTAATCCTGTGTCAGCACCCATTCCGCATCACCGTCCGCCAGTGCCATAGCTGCTCTTTGCACATAATACTGGTCCGCAATGCTCTCCGCTCCGGCGGCCCTCGCAAGCCTTATCCCTAGAATCACTGCTGTCACAGCTCCCAGAACTGCCAGCAGATGCAGTGCCCATGCCGGGATCTTTTTCATCACTCCGGACAGAGCCCCGCATACCGCCACCAGCACTACGCCGACAAGAGCATTCCAGAGGATACTGTCTTTTTCATCCAGATAATATTCCGGTTCCACCAGCCTCTTCGTATATTTCCAGGAATAAAACAGCAGGAACAGCATTACTGCTGTTCCGATGGCTGCCATAATCTTTGTTGCTGCTTTTTCCAGCTTTATCATGTCATTCCCCTATCAACGTCTGTTCTTGTCGTAGATGATCCGCAGTCCATCCAGTGTCAGAGAACTGTCATAGATATCAATGCTGTCGGTCTCGTCCGCAATGGCACGGCCTAAGCCTCCGGTGGCCACGACCTTCAGCTCCGCAAGCCCGCTCTCTTCCTTTACCTTGCGGATAATGTATTCCGTCTGGCCGATCTGACCGTACATGAGTCCTGCCTGCATACTGGTAATGGTCTCCTGTGCCAGGATGGTCTTCGGCTTACGGATCTCAATATTCGGCAGCTTCGCCGTCTCTTTCCACAGAGCCTCCGAACTGATCCGGATACCGGGAGCAGTGATTCCTGCAGTAAAACGTCCGTCCTCCGTGATCAGATCATAGGTGGTCGCCGTACCGAAATCCAGTACCAGCACCGGTCCGCCGTATTTCACATAAGCTGCCACCGCATCCACGATACGGTCCGCACCGATGGCCCGGGGATCCTCGGTAGCGACCTTGATGCCGCTCTTCACACCGGGGCCCACGATCAGTGGTTTTGTCTTGAGATAACGGATGATGGAACTGGTCAGGGAATGCATCACATCCGGCACTACGCTGGCAATGATGACTCCCTCGATGTCCGTCACTTCGATACCGTTATTTTTTAGCAGCTGGGTGATCATGATCCCGTATTCATCTGAGGTTCTGGGGGTCTTCGTCATGATCCGGAAGGTGGCTTCCAGCTTTTTCCCCTGAAAGACACCCATGGTCATATTCGTGTTGCCTACATCAATGACAAAAATCATTCATCGTCCTCCTCATCCAGCAATGCGGATACATCTTCTTTTTTGATAAACACACGGTAATACAGACTCAGGGACTCGAAAAGCTCCTGTCTGTTCCTACGGATCTCAGAGATCAACAGTCCGGAAGAGATCTCATCATAATAGATGTCATCATCATCCGCATTGGTCTCCATGACCACATTTCCATCCTCCTCAAAGGCAATGGTAAAGACACCGCCCACTTCCTCGGTGAAGAGCACGCAGATCACATGCAGCTCCTGCTTGATGGAATCCGGAATCATCTTAAATTGTTCTTCGTTAAAATAATATTTCTTCTCATAGGCGTTGGCGCCGCAGAGTACGATCTTGTTCTCGTCCATAGTTCTATATCCTGTTCTGTCTCAATTCTGTCACGGACTATCTGTTCCGGTCTTTTTATTCCGGTCTTTCCATCCGGCTGTCCGTCCTGCCTTCTGCCATCCCGGAAAATGCTGTACCTGCCTACACATACCCATAGATTCCGCGGACCGATACCTCTCCGGCATAGACTTCCTCCACGGTGCCGTCCGGTCTCTCCACCAGAAGCTCTCCCTGGTCGTTGATGCCTCTGGCAATGCCACGGTATTCGCCCTTGGGATCCAGCACGCAGACTTCCCTGTCCTGATTTACCAGAAGTTCCGCATAGGAGGCCCGCAGGCCTTTCAGATCATGGGTCTGTAAAAAGATCTCATAATCTTCCTCGAAAGCTTCCATAATATCCGCAATCAGCTGACTGCGGGAAATGCGGAAGCCGCATTGTTCATCAATGGCTGCTGCCCGGTCCCGGATCTCTTCCGGGAATTCCTGTTTACGCACATTGATGCCCACACCGATGACGATGTGCTGGATGTACCCCTGCTCCATACTCATCTCCGTGAGAATGCCGCAAACCTTTTTACCGTCCACTACAATATCGTTGGGCCACTTGATGCCGACCTTGGCTGCTGCCTCTTCGCTGTCGCAGCGCAGTGTCTGCCGGATGCCCTTTGCCACCGCCAGTGCCATGACTAACGTCAGCATCGGTGCACAGTCCGATGAAAAATCCGGTTTTAACATCAGTGTGTAATAAATATTTGTCCCTGCGGGGCTCTCCCAGCCCCGGCCTCTTCTGCCGCGTCCGGCGCTCTGCATATCCGACACCACCAACAGGCCGCTCTCCGCGCCCTGTTCCGCTTCCAGTTTGGCACGGATATTGGTGGAATCGATACTGTCAAAAAACTGTAAAGGATGTGCCACCCATTTCGTCTTTAATCTGCTCTGGATATCCGCCTGGTTGTAGACTTCCTCCGTCTGATCCAGCAGACGGTAGCCGCGGTTCTGTACCGCTTCAATGACATAGCCTTCTTTTTTCAGTTGTCCGATGGCTTTCCATACCGCAGTTCTCGATACACCGAACTGCTCGCAGAGCTCCTGCCCGGAGACATAGGCCTCGCTTTCCGGTGCTCCTGCTGCCACCCGATCCTTCTTTTCCCGAAGAAGCTCTAAAATCTTTGCTTTCATACTCATAAAGTCGCCGCCATCACTGCCTTAATCGTATGCATACGGTTCTCAGCCTCTTCAAACACCAGAGACTGGCCGGATTCAAATACTTCATCGGTCACTTCCATCTCGGTGATGCCGAAACGCTCACCCATCTGGGCACCGATCTTGGTCTTCAGATCATGGAATGCAGGAAGACAGTGCATGAAAATGGCCTGCTCGCCGGCATTGTCCATGACTGCTTTATTCACCTGATAAGGAGACAGCTCCTTAATACGCTCGGTCCATACTTCGTCGGGCTCGCCCATGGATACCCACACGTCAGTGTAGATCACATCCACATCCTTCGTGCCCGCCTTCACATCCTCGGTCAGAGTAATACTGCCGCCGGTCTGTGCCGCAATGGCCTCACACTCCGCTACCAGCTCCTTCGCCGGGAAATATTTTGCGGTGGTACATGCGGTAAAGTGCATGCCCATCTTCGCGCAGGCTACCATCAGAGAGTTACCCATGTTGTAACGGGCGTCTCCCATGTAAGTCATACGGATCCCCTTCAGATGTCCGAAATGTTCACGGATGGTCAGAAGGTCTGCCAGCATCTGGGTGGGATGGAATTCATTGGTCAGTCCGTTCCATACGGGCACCTTGGAGTATTTCGCCAGTTCCTCTACAATATCCTGTCCAAAGCCACGGTATTCGATACCCTCGAACATGCCTGCCAGTACTCTTGCGGTATCGGCAATGCTTTCTTTTTTACCGATCTGGGATCCGGTGGGATCCAGATAAGTGGTACCCATTCCCAGATCATGGGCTGCCACTTCAAAAGCACATCTGGTACGGGTACTGGTCTTCTCAAAGATCAGCGCTACATTCTTGCCTCGGAGAGTATCTACGGGAATTCCTTTTTTCTTCTTATCCTTCAGGTCTGCCGCCAGATTCAGCAGATATTCGATCTCTTCCGGTGTAAAGTCCAGTAATTTCAAAAAATCGCGTCCCTTTAAATCCATAATACTCCTCTTTTCCGAAGCTTTCCGGCCTTGCGCCCGCAGCCTCTGTTTTCTGATTTTGTCCATTGATATCCCTGTCACGAACGTTGCCTGTAACAAGCTATATGTAATCAATATACTTCATTATTCTGTGTTTTTCAACCCCTCGCGTTTATCCCCCGTCATTGTTTTTTGTGAATCCGACATAAAAAAGCCACCCTCCTTATTTCCCGGAAAGTGGCTTTGGTTTATCGTTTTTTAGTTTACTTATTCTGCCTTTTTGCCTGCGGCTGCCTTGAAGGTCTCTGCCACGCTGGCAATGCCCTGCAGCTCTGCGGGCAGCAGGATGGTGGTGGCCTGGCCGTCAGCTACCTTTTCGAAAGCTTCCAGGCTCTTTAACTTCAGGACTGCTGCATCTGCGCCTGCTTCCTTCAGCATCTTGATACCGTCGGCATTTGCCTGCTGTACCTTGAGGATGGCTTCGGCTTCACCTTCTGCCTCGCGGATCATCTTCTCCTTCTCAGCTTCCGCACGAAGGATGGCTGCCTGCTTATCTGCTTCTGCACGAAGAATTGCGGACTCCTTGGCACCTTCTGCCTCCAGGATCTTAGCCTTCTTCTCACCTTCTGCACGGGTAACGGCTTCACGTCTCTCGCGCTCTGCCTTCATCTGCTTCTCCATGGCATTCTGGATCTCTGCGGGAGGGATGATGTTCTTCAGCTCCACACGGTTGACCTTGATACCCCAGGGATCGGTGGCGATATCCAGTGCCGCACGCATCTTGGTGTTGATGGTCTCACGGGAAGTCAGGGTCTGGTCCAGTTCCAGGTCACCGATGATATTACGCAGGGTGGTGGCGGTCAGATTCTCAATAGCCATCATGGGATTCTCTACACCGTAGGTGAACAGCTTGGGATCTGTGATCTGGTAAAAGACTACGGTATCGATCCGCATGGTTACGTTATCCTTGGTGATTACGGGCTGGGGTGGGAAATCCGCTACCTGCTCTTTTAAATTGACTTTTCTGGCTACCTTATCGATGAACGGGATCTTCAGATTGAATCCTACATTCCAGGTGGACTGATAAGCACCCAGACGTTCGATCACGTAGGCCTGTGCCTGAGGCACGATCTTGATACAGGATACACAGATCCATAATACTAAAACGACAATAATGATTAATGCTACCATTTTTCCTCCTTCTGCGTACATTCGTGTACGCTGCGTACCTCTGTACGCGCTTTTCCCTCATGTATCCGTGTTACACGATTCTTAATTCTGTGACTGCGGTACTTCCCCGATGACCTTCGTCATCTGCGGATCCACCTTGACGATCAGCTTGACACCACTGACTGCCACGATGTCTACCACCGTTCCGGGCTGTAGATTCAGTCCGTCTTTTTCGGTTCTGGCGCTCCACTCCTGGCCGCCCACCGTTACCTGTCCGATGCCCTGCAGATTGTCGATCTCACTGGTCACGATCGCCTGTCTGCCGATCATACTTTCCACATTCGTCCTTACGCGGTCTTTGTTGAAATATCTGACTGCGACAGGTCTGGTGAAAAATAACAGCAGCAGAGACACTGCAAAAAATAGCAGGATCTGCAACCAGATCGGTGCCTGCAATGCGGCGGCAATCACTGCCACAACGGCGCCTCCGGCGAACCAGATGCTCGTCAGTCCCAGAGTGGCGACCTCCACACCGATCGATACGATCAATACCACAAGCCACAAGGTTACCATTTCACTCATGTGATCACTCCTTTGGTTTTGTAGTTGTATCCAGTGTACTACAAATAGTCTTCTGTGACAACCTCTATTGGTGCACGATACAGGATTCTATTGTGCTCTTCTCATTCCTCATTCCATCCGGCGGATCGGCTCCTGCCTGTACGTTAAAAGACGGTACCCCTGTTCCGGGATACCGTCTCTGTTGTATGCGCTGTTCTTTTGTGTGCCACTTAGTAGAAGACGTGGTTACCGATGACCAGTCCGTCACGGCCATTGTTACGTCTGAAGTGGGTCATGTCTCCTACATTGGAGACACCGGAGATGGCTTCCTGGGCTGCCTGAACACAGCTTGCGGAGATCCTGCCGGATTCGTATACGGTATTTACCTTACCGTTCAGTGCTGGAGTAAACTGTCCGGAGGCATAGATAACACCGTGAATACTATTGGGATATGCTCCGCTTCTTACACGGTTCATAACTACGGACGCTACCGCCAGCTGGCCTTCGTAGCTTTCACAGCCTGCTTCACACTGTACCAGTGCGGCCAGCAGCTGCGTGGTATCCGCATCGGTGGTATATTCGCCGTAGTTGACGTGACGCTTTGCTTCACGCTCTGCGGCTTCTCTTGCCTTGATCTCCTCCAGTGTCTCACCGGAGTCGATCTGGAAATCTACAGTTACATATTCCGCAGCCACATAACCGTCTGCGCCTTCGTAGTCAATACAGACCCATTCCGGGTTGCTGTTGTCTACTACATCTGCGATGTCTCCCTTGGGAAGAAGTCCCAGGACACCGGCTTCCTGATCCGCTTCCGTTCTCACACGGAGGGTCTCCGTATTGATCTGTGCGATCATCCTGCCTACATCGTTGGCCAGTGCTCTGGCGTCATCTCCGAACAGGAGATATTCGTCCTTTGCCCAGCCGATCAGAGTGCCGGACTGGATCTTGGTCCAGCCGTCCTTACGCTCCAGGATGGTACCTCCACAGTCCTTGTAGAGTTTACCGACCTTGGATGCTTCCTCGCTGGCATCGCTTCTTACATTCACGGCATCCTTTACGTTCGCCATGACCAGACCGGAACTGATCTCTTCCTCTGCCGGGAAAGTCAGGTTCAGTTCCTTCACCGTAGCGTTGATCACCTCAGTGCTGTTCCTGGAACCGGGATCCAGGATGGATGCGATACCACCGTTCAGATCATTTACATAATTTTTTGTATTGCCCGCCTGTGCGGTCATGCTCATCTGCATGCTCAGGAAGAGAGAACAGAGCAGTCCTACGCATACAACCAGCATTCTTCTGCTTTTTGTCATCTTGATACACGCCTTTCCCACAGGAAGATTCCCCGATGGGTGTGATACCTGTGGATCTCACCAGTGAATAGTATATGCTGAAATTATTAAGATTTTCACCGGTTTGTTACAAAAATATTAAATTTGTTACGCGAGATATCATAACAGATGACAAAATTTTTGTCAAGTTTTGGGACTTTGGACGCTATTTAGCCATGACAGCTCGGCTTGCGCCATTCGCAAAGTTGCGTTATCACGCTTTTCGTCACTGCGTGACTACCTTTGCTCATGAACCGGCGCTCAACTCATGAACAGAGTCGAGCTGTCACTACATGCTTTTGGACTTCTCAATGCAGGCATCCATGGCATCCATGACAGCGGCGCGCATGCCTTTTTCCTCCAGTACCTTGACTGCCTGGATCGTGGTTCCAGCGGGGGAGCACACCATGTCCTTCAGTTCTCCGGGATGTCTGCCGGTCTCCAGTACCATCCTGGCACTGCCGAGGACGGACTGTGCCGCGAATTCATAGGCCTGTTTTCTGGGCATTCCGGCGGCTACTGCCTCGTCTGCCATGGCTTCAATGAACATGAACACATAGGCCGGGGAGCTACCGCTGACACCTACGACTACATCCATCAGCCGTTCCGGTACCACACTGGCAATGCCGAAGGAACGTAACAGTGCCAGTACCTGCTCCATGTCTTCCTCCGTGACGTTTTCTTCCGCACAGACGCCGGTGCAGCCTTCCAGTACCAGTGCCGGAGTATTGGGCATGCAGCGGATCAGCTTCAATTCCGGTCTGCCGAAAGCCTCTTTCAGATAGTCCAGAGTTCTTCCTGCCGCAATGCTGACGATCAGGGTATCCTCTGCCACGACATCTTTGATCTGGGCGATCACCTCCGGGAAAAAGATGGGTTTCACTGCCAGGAACAGAATGTCTGCCTGTGCCGCTACGATTTTGTTATCCGTTGTTGTGTTAATATTAAATTTTGTTTTAACTTTTTCCACTGTTGTTTCCGTTCTGGCTGAACCAATGATGTCCTCCGGAGCTGCAATTCCTTTTTGCAACATTCCTCCGATCATGGCAGTGGCCATATTTCCCAGTCCGATAAATCCGATCTTCATGATATCTTTCCTCCTGTTCTGTCTTTCTTCTATTATTATTGTGTCGTGGGCTTTTGACCCCGACATCATAATTATTCAGAGCCATGTAAATATTATCGGCTGCGCATCGAATGCCTGGCATTTGATAATATCTATAAGGCAAATGGGTCCGGGATAATTACAGTCTTGCGCTTCGCTGTCTGTGGGCCTCGTACATCAGAAGGGCCGCTGCAATGGAGGCATTCAGGGATTCCACCCTGCCCTCCATGGGGATCTTGAGATACTGTCCTGCCTGGTCGGAGATTTCCTTGGATAAGCCGTTTCCTTCGTTACCGATGAGGAACGCCGTAGGCTCCCGGAAAGAAAAGGAATCGTAGTATTCCTGTCCTTTCAAGTGTGCCGCATAGGTGTAGATACCTTTTGCATGCATCTGTTCCAGCACCAGTGCCAGATCCGGCACGTAGACAAAGGGTACCCGGAAAATAGACCCCATGGTGGCACGGATGGTCTTGGGATTAAAGATATCAACCGTCTGGTTGTTCATGATAACACCCGTTATCCCTGCTCCTTCTCCGGTACGGATCATGGTTCCCAGATTGCCCGGATCCTGCAGATTTTCCAGCATCAGAAATAAAGGATCCGGCTGTTCCAACAGCTGTGTCAGGTCATAGACCGGCTGTTCCAGCACTGTCAGAATGCCCTGGGGGGTCTGGGTATCCGCCATTTTGGCAAAGACTTCCGGGGATACGGTCTCGTAACCGGTCTGCTGCAATTTGTCCCAGAATGCTGTGTCTCCGTTCTGGGCATTCTGCCGGATCTTTTGCTCCAGTTCTTCCGTAAGGTAGACCTCCCGCACGTTTTTTACCGGAGCCTCCTCACACATTCTGATACCTTCTGCCAGAAATACGTGATCCTTGCGGCGCTCCTTTGCCTTGGTCTGCCACTGCACCACCTGTTTTACTTTTGCATTGTTGTTGCTTGTGATCATATCTGTCTGCTAACCGCTCCTAAACATCATAATAATATGGTTTCTCCGTTCTGCAAACTTTCGAAACCATAACAAACATGCGTAATCCGGGCTAATCACCCTACTTACTTATGTTCGTTTACTCCTCTCATAGAAACACGTCTTTGTCT
>OGMB01000758.1_pt1 | contig 16222 bp, 12 predicted proteins | sample 1573001 | NCBI WGS metagenome assembly OGMB01 (sample SAMEA2581921, study PRJEB24529) | metagenome | biome: Human gut stool | place: China | collected 2011
GCAAAGTAACGGAAGAGTGGATGGCTTTACAATGTGTACTTTATCGGATGCTTACGCAGTATCTACTGAACTGTAAACAGATTCGTCATCCTAATATCAGTGTTTCGAGGAATTCGGCAGCTGGCTATTTTTCAACTTTCCGTGCATTACTGAAAATAGCTTATCAAGAGAAGATGCTACGTGAAAATCTGAATGACTTCATAGACAAGATTGAATGGAAAGAAGTCAAAAAGCAGTATCTCACATTAGCAGAAGTTAAGAAACTGGCGGCTACACCATGTAAGATTCCTGTACTGAAACAAGCTTCATTATTCTCCTGTATGACCGGTCTTCGTATCAGCGATATTTTACAGCTTACATGGGATAATATTGAAGTCGGTCCTGACAATGGCTATTACATCAGAATTTGTACAGAAAAGACAGAGACGGAAGCCACTCTACCCATCAGTAACGAAGCATTGGAACTATGTGGTATTCCTGGTTCAGGCCGAGTATTTAAAGGACTGACCAGAGCTATGACGAATCAACCTCTCAAGCAATGGATTTCGGAAGCCGGAATCAAAAAACACATAACCTTCCACTGTTTAAGACATATAATTCTCTCTTACTTATTGGAAATAAGGAGCTTACAAGATTTATTTTTTAGATAGGTAACGGTTTAGAAACGAGTAGACTTCTTCAAATCACCTACTTTTGCATAGAATAAAAGAACGCATATTCAACAATCAAAGTTAACGAAATTCTCTATTATAACAAAATAATATACCAAGAAAATCTTGCACATCTATAGATGTAAGATTAATAATTTATATATTAGTAATCTTACAAACTTCATTTTTATCCATCAATCTATCTTGGTCTAATTCCAATTTTTTACCATTAACTACAACGTAGTTTTTTCCTAATTCACTTATATGGTTTGCATTATTAATAATACAATTATCGCCAATGGTCACCTTTCCTTTCCGTATCTTTGTCTTGAGATATTAGAAGAAATATATACTCTTGAATTAATTATTCTATACTATTAAACTGTGTTTTAAGCTCATTATAGTCAAAGACAAAAATATTCAAATTAGGCTCAATAGACTTGTAATATTCTTGAATTTTTACACAAACTTCTTCTGTATATTTTTCTAAGATATACACAATTATTATTTGTGGATTTTTCTTAAATATTGATTCTCTATATTTTAGAACCTGGTGATATGTGTCCCGCAATCGACTGATAGTAACAATATTCCTTATATATTTACACTCGACAATATATGTTTTTCCATTAATGATACCTATTGCATCATAAATATATCTACCACTTCTTACTTCTTCCGTAAATTTTGTATTATAAATTTTATTAAGTTTTTGTATTGCTAAGTGGGTCGAGTTTTCAGCAGAATATGCCAATGCGCAAATGTTTGATTTTTCGTTTCTAATAACTTCTGTTGAGTCCTCTATATTTATTGGGTTTTGCTCTTCATAGATAGAATTCTCGGTTGCCTCTCTCATATACTTCGTTTTGCGTTCTGTATTTGTAAGCTTGATAAAATTAGTTTCATCTTTAAAATCAGTAGGACCATACAATTTTTCATGATGAAAACAAACCAATAATACAAAAACAACGAAAATTATTACAGGGAATATAATAATAAACCAAATGAACGGGAGCCGTTCTTCTGCCCCATTTAGTTTATCTAACCCGATGGAAAATACTAACCCAGCTATCAAATAGCATATAGTAACAAATAGCGCAATTATTCCAAGAGGGTTTCTTAAGAAATTTTTTATATTATCCCCGTTTAGCATAGGTTCTACTCTCATATTTTATGTAAGTTTTCAGCAAAGTTAATTATAATTTTTCTAATCAGCCATTCTCTGCTGAGAATATGTTATCTTTGTGAGAATATTGTAGCCTTATGCAAATTATAGTAGATGATCACACTGAAATGAAATATTATAAACGGTGTTTAGAGCAAATTAACAACAAATATTCGCAGGACGCCGAAATAAACAAATGTACTGTTATTGACATTTGTAATTTATGCATTGAAACATTAGTGCAAGATTTTATTACTTTATTAGATAGATATAGGAATCCGCAAGATATATTTCAATTTATGCTGCTGTATTCTAGACTGGCAACAGAGAAACAACGCACTGAGGATATGCTCATATTGATGCAAATGTGCCGATATGTATTTATACTTATACCCAAGTTAAACCTATCGTTCAAAGCAGCACCAATAATTGATATGGATAAATTAGAGTTGTCAGACATCTTCTTTATAACAAAGATGATAGACATACTTTCTCAGCAAAGAGCTATCCAATTAATGAATGACGAATGTGTTTTTAAGTTAGAGCGCAATGAGTGGGCATTCGCTTTAACCTATATGGATGATTCGTTAGTAAACGTACATAGTCATCTAAAATACACCTCTCAAAGTAAGTTCCTATTCCAAAAGCATTGCTTTTCTTTCAATTTATTAAACGATTTTAGAGGTGAACTATATAATGCATTTGGAGATATTACCGATAAGTTTTGTGATATAGTGTGCAATGCACAACCAGCAAACATACATCTTAATGATGTTTCTTTTAGCGAATTCAAAGAGATTGTTGAGGGGCATATTCCTGAAAGATTGCAAATCATTCAAGTTATCAATATAACAAATTTGGTCAAGAAGCATCCTCATAATCCCTTTCTGCGAGGACTACTATTTACCCACAATAACTCTGATATAAAAGCTGCTATTGAAAAACCGTACGATAAAGATTTAAGGACACGATATAGACCGATATTAGAATTTAGTATAGATGGAAACAAAGAATACTATATTGCCCCGTATATGTTTCAAGAGGCAATTGAGGAAATTTGTGGGAATCTATTGCCATTCCAAGTGATACCAAATGAATGGGCTTCCAATCAAATAATAATAAATTTTGCAAAAAAATTATTTCAAGAACACGACAAATGGTTAGAAAGATTATGTTGCAGTGTTATTGAGTCAAAGAAACTGCCATATAAAAGAAATGTCAAAGCCTTGAATAATGTCTCATTGGAGAAAGCAGTAGCCCATATTGGGACAAAGTGTTACCCAAATCGTAATGTCGGTGAGATTGATTTCATTGTTATAGACAAATCAACTCAAATTATTTACGTAATTGATGCCAAACATATTAAAACAAGATATCATCTTCAATCTTTTGCCGCAGATTATACCAAATTTATTGGAGAAAAGGGATATGATGAAAAACTATCATTTAAGGTGGATTGGATTCAGAACCATCTTTATGATGTAAGCAGAGCTTTTGGGTGTGATTGTTCGGACTATTCTGTGCAAGGAATATTCGTTACAGAGACTTTCGTATATTATAGTATTTCTTCACAATTTCCAATAATCCCCATCGCATGGTTCAATGCCTACATCGAAACGAATGACAAATTGTGCTTTTTACGACAATAGCCTGCAAGTTTGCAGACTATTGCTGTGTTTATACACTTTGTCTGATGATTTTATTTATCATATTGAATGTAAATGTGAAACGATAGAATCAATTTGACTTTCTAATGTAGCAGTATCACTTTTAGGATTCTCTTTTTTAGCAAGATGTATGGATTTTGCAATATCTGCTATACGTTGTTGAACGTCTGATGGAACATTTTGAGGGAATAAAAATTGTTCTATCGTTGATTTGTTAATAGCTAAATATCCTCCAGCTAAATGCTTGTCCGAAAATTCTGCAGTTAAAAAATCTGTTGTACTCTTGGAATTTAAAATGCCTAGAATGTAGAATGGATTATATCCAGCAAAATCATATATAGCATATACTCCTACACCTATTGCCAAAGGGGTATCAACATAGCAAGCCTCAATTTTTTTAGTCATTCCGGCTATTATAATTTTAGGATTTTTCCACATTTCTTGTTTTGATTCTGTGATGTTCGAGTCGAGATAAATAAAGGCCCTACTATACTTATCTTTCATATATCGAACATTTGTATTATTGAAAACATATCTGTCTATATTGCCACTAACTGTAAAAGGTATAGTATGATTGTTATCTATTTCACATACATTCTCTTTGATTTTTTGTGCTTCGAATCCTGTAGCACCACTACACACTTTTAATCCTAATTGAGATAATCGTACCTTATTAGATTTTTCAACAGATTCTTTCTTATTTAATCTGTTGTCTATTAAATCAGTATAATTGTTGAGAAAGTAACTATTAAATTGTTCATGAGATACTTTATTTCCCAATACTATAATAGGATATACACTTGCATTCTTAAAGACATCATAAACAGATACATCTATAGTCTTTTCTAAACCACACTCAGCTTTTAGTTTATGTAATGTCTTTTTTGCATAATCTGCGACTAATAGTTTGTTGGGAATAATCCAACAATAAATATTAGAAGACAATTTTGCTCCTAGCAATAGAAATAAAACATACATATCATAGGCACCAGTTGCTTCTGGATACGATTGTTTGTATAGTAATTTTTCTTCACCAGTTCTCGCCATATTAACAGCACTTACATACGGAGGATTGCCAATTACAATATCAAAACCATTTTTATCATCATCACGATTGAAAACATCGCTGAACCAAGTATGCCAGAGGAAGAAGTTATTATTCTCGGCAAGATTGATAGTTTTGAGTTGGTCAAGAATTGCAGGGTCGTATGCTTGTGCCTCCAGTTGTTTGTTAATGGTGTCGGAAATCTCTTGCTGCAATGTCACTTTCCTGTCATGGTCACTACAAGAGTAGTATGATGATAGCAGATGCGAGACTGTTTTTTGCAGACGATTTTTCTCATCATCGAATAGTGATATTTCTCCCTTATCTTTCTTGTACTCCTTTTCGTAAGTAAGTTTACTTAAATCAACTCCCATAAAACTCTCTATAAGCGAGTTGCCTTGCATAATCTTATAGTCGAGATTGGGCAATGGCGATAGTGTCTCTTCATCAACAACGATAGAGAGCCAGAATCGCAAACGGGCTATATCTACTGCACCTTTCTCAATATCTACACCATAGATATTGTTTTGGATAATGCTCTTTTTGATTTCGGCACGATCATAATGGTCGCCACTCAAAACCTCACGACAATGCAACAGTTCATTGAGCAAACCCATAGGAAATGCTCCAGAACCAATAGCTGGATCACAAATCTTAACATTTTCAAGTGCTGTAAGAAGTTTCGGTTTCTTATTCTCTGGAATATCCTTAACTCCCTCTTCTGGTGAAAGTACGAATTGACGAATCTTGTCTTTTGCTATACTTGTGTTGGTTTCGAGGTAGGCAATAAGTGACTCCTGACACATATAGCGTACAATTTCTTTCGGTGTGTAGAATGCTCCTTTATCCTTGTTGTCTTCAAGTAAGTTTTCGAAGATTTTACCCAACATTTCTGGATCTACTCCCACTTCGGCATCGTTAGGGTCATTCTCGTCAATGGTAAAGTTGTATTCACTGAAGAATTGGAACAAACGTTTGAAGTAATCAGCTGGGAAACGACTTTCAGGTTCGTCTTCCTTATCACGCTCAAATAAACCACCATTTAGGTATGGAATATCTTTCCATTCATTAAGTAGCGATTTATCCCAATCGTAATCGGCAAACAGGGCTTCACGCTCGGCAGGTTTAGTGTTCAAGATACCGAAGAACAACGGTTCAAGCACTGAGTCGAGATAATCATTCTTGTACAGTGAGTTCTCAAACATATTTTGCATATAGTTGAGGTCGTCACACATCCAACCTTTGCGTTGCAAGAAATGAAGGAAGGTGATGCGCCCCATCATCTTCTTTACGTAATCACGGATTTTCTTTTCGTTGTAGTCAAACGCTCCCATCAATGCAGCATTGGGCTCACTAAGTCTTTTCTCTTCCCACTTACTGCCCACCTTAACAAAACGCTTGCCTGTAATATATTGGATAAAGTCGGCGTATTGCTCGCGATATCTGTCGAAGAACTCATCAGAAAGAGCTTCAACAGAGAATGCAGTTTTCAAATTTTCAAATGAAATACCTTTTTTCTTTAAGAAGTTGAAACGCTCAATAGGCGTTCTGTATAGTAAATCATCACTACCAAAAACGTATGTATATCGTTTAGGCGATGTCGCTTCTCCCTTGATATCACAAATAAATGACAAACGCCAATGGTCGCCACTATCAAATACCACCAATGCGGCATCAAACTCACCCCAAGTCGGATTGATGAATGACTTTACAAGATTGCGTAGCCCTACACGCCTGTTTGCGACCGAGCCTTTTGTAATATTGTAATGAAATAAACCGATGCGATAACTGTCTGTAGTATCTATATTTCCCAAATAGTAACCATTATCAGAGGTGCTTCCAATGATCTTTTCTGGTCCTTCTTTCAATTCGGTTGCATTGAAAAAATATTGTAGGAAAGTGTACCACTGAGTCAGATTGAAAGATGATTGGAATAGTTTTCTCAAAATATCCGGTGTATATGTAGCTGCCATAAAAATATTTACTTAAATGATTCTGATATAATGATTTGAGGATTAGAAATATCTTGGGCATCATGGCGTTGTTCTTTGTCCATCGTCTGATACTCTCCAAGTAATTCCGATATTTTGTTTTGCAAGCTATATTCGTCCTGCTTCATTTTAGAGCGGTCGTTTTTGTACTCTCGTGATAAAGCCTTCAGATAGCGGGGAAGTTGGGCATATATACCTTCATTGATGTATCCCATCAGTACATCGCATTTCGATTTCAGTTCACAGTCGGTTGTTATTTGCTTAATGGTCCGCAGGAATTTATTAGCTTCAAGCGAAGTCTTGTCAAGGTCTGTGCGATTGATAGATGATGTATCTGCAGCCTCTACATAATCGGTTGTATATTGAGCCAATGCGCTATTGACATGTTTGTAGTGTTGTTTCTCATTAGTAAATTGTGATGGTTGTTCTTCGGGCCTTGCTTTGAGATACTTTACTGCTTCTAGGAAGTCAATAATTTCAATACCAGTTTGAGTAGCCAGATAAAACTCGGTCTTGACATTGGAAGAAACAAAGATGACTGACTTCCCACAATGCTTTCCCGTATCACGCATTACTCTGCTCTTCATTGGCAAAGCCTTGATCTTGTGATATAGTTTACGGTCTCTGTTGTAGAGCTCACGCACTTCACGCAATAGGGCAATTTTCTTATCGATACTATCCTTTACATTGTTGTCAAACATTTGGAACTCCTTTACAATCTCTTCCTTTGAGTAGATTTGAGCATCTTCGCCAAATGCAGAGTGAAAACCCTGTAATTTAACAAGAGCGTTTTTATAGAGTTGAATTTCTTTGTCGCCCTGTTGCGATGGGTAGAACATATAGTTATAGATATTCGCAGCAACAGAACCGATACGGTTTACACGACCTATACGCTGCATTAAACGTGTGGCATTCCAAGGTGAATCGTAATTGACAATTACATTGGAACGATGCAAGTTCACACCTTCAGCCAATACATCAGAAGTAATAATGATGTTGTACTTCATTGACTTACTGTCAAAATTGGCATCAAAATTCTCTTTGATAGTCTGTCCCAAGCGGTTGCGGTTGCTTGCTGTTACCATCAAAACATCTGTGCGACCTATCTCTTTTGTCAATCTATCGTATAAGTAATTCAATGTATCGACACTTTCGGAGAACAACACCAATTTTCCAGATGGATTGATGGTCGTATCAAAAAAGACATTAGTAAGGTTTTCTCGGAACCTGTCAAACTTCGGATCATCATTCTCTTTCGCCCAATCTGCATTGAGTTGCTCCAATATCTCACGATCATGATGGAGCATTTCAAGAAAATCAGAACTAAAAGCATTGACTGGGAAGAGAATATCTTCAGTTGCATATCCTTTTGCAATGGCATACTCGATAATTTCATCAAGCTCCATATTCTTTGCTTGCAGGTCTTTCACTTTCAAATCGGGGGCGATGATCACCTTGTCCTCATCGAACATCTTAATCATATCAGTTGTAATACGAAGAAGTGTTTGGAGTGACTTCTTGAAAGCATAGAAACTACTCTCCAATCGCTTTACCATATGAACACGGTAAATGGCAGCCAATGTCTGACCAATATGTACAGCATTCTTATACTTGCAACGATATTCAGGTTTCAAAAACTCAACAGCACGATAGCGGGCATAGGTCAGTCCCTTGCCTTTTGGATTCTCCTCTGTTTTTCCATCAGTTAATTGCTTAAGCGTCTCATAGAAGCGGTTGCTTGTATCTGAGTCCATTACATACTCTAATTCATTCGGTGGCAGAATCTTTGGGAAAATGATACCCTGTGATTTAATATCTGCCTTATAATCGGGATCGTTGAGAATATTGTTGCGTGTACGGCGTACTGTAACCTTATCAATAACCTTACTACGTATCTGCTCATAGATTTTATCCACCTCAGCTGTAACATCACGCTGGTCACGCTCTCGCATCAATCTCTTATATTCATAGATAAGTGGAGCAAAGAAACCTTTGAGGTTGGGAACTCCGTCAATGGTACAGTTTTGGCTATTTTGGAACAATAGTAACTGATTCTGTAAATCATCAGGGCGGTTGTTGAGCGGTGTAGCAGAAAGAAGCATCACCTTCTTTTGAGTACTTTTCAGCAAACCCATATTTAGGCAAGGTGATTTGCATATCTTTTGCAACTCATCATATTTGCCAGAACTGTCGCTGCGGAAACCGTGGGCTTCATCGACAATGATTAGATCAAATTCCTCTTTGTCCTTGTAATTGTCTTTACTTTTAAGAACTTTTGACAGACTGCCATTAGTAATGAATTGAGTTTTCTTGTATAATCCGAAAAGTTTGAATGTATTTCGCCAGTTATCTTCCAATGTAGGGGGATATACAACGAGGATATTGGTGTTTTTACCGTTAGCCTCTACAAAACGTTTGGCTATCATTGTTGCAATCATAGTCTTTCCTAACCCCACGACATCAGCAAGGAACAAACCATTATGCTGCATCAGCATCTGATATCCCTGAATAACGGCATCTCTCTGATATTTCAAATCCTTGACACCATCAGGCAGCTGAATGGAGAAGTCATCTTCCACTTGGTTGCCAAATGTATCAATAAGAACTTTGATGTATAGTTCATACGGAGTAGGCTGATAGCCCAAGTATGTATTCTTTTTGTACTCTTCAATATCTTTTGCTGTCAATGGAACAGCTTCGTTCCATAAAGCCCAAAATTCATCTGAGCAATACTTTACATCGTCAAAGTCCTTCATTGCCACATTGAGTTCATACTGTGGCGGCTGTTTGATCCCCAAACCCGAATCAGAGATATTGGAAGACCCCATTATTACCCAACCGTCGCTATTCTCGCTATGGTTTTGTGGCAGGCATAAGTAGAATTTAGCGTGCAGATTTTTGGTCGTATGAATACGCATTTGTAAACGTCCGGAAACCAGGTCTTCACACATCTGCAATATGCCTTCCTCTACTTCGGGTGAGTATTGAGCATTTACAATATCCTCCTTGAAGCCGTTGTGATAGATTTCTTTTGCTTTATCTTCATCAGCAAGCATCAAAAGAGCCTTGTTATGCTTCCGGAAAATATCATCAATATTGATACCTACCAATATCTTGATTTCTGATATATCACCTAATTCTTTACGTAACTTGAAATATCCAGATGAACGAAAGAAGCCCACAACAGCTAAAAAACGTTCAAATGTTACCATCTCCGCCGCAATACCTTTCAACTTATCAAAAAGAGTATTACCCGGTATATTATTGAAAAACTTTGTACTCATAATTTTATACTTAATACAAAGCCCCTCCAAACAAAATACAATACATGAATTTATTCTCTCTTAGACAGAGGGAGATTTCAGGCTATAAGGCTGATTTGCTGATGAATTATATGTAGAATTGCTAAACAATAGTTGAAATTCAATGACTTCCGAATGAAAATCCAACGGCCGGAATTGCAGGATTTTCAATAAAATGTATAACTTTGCGCAAGAGTGAGTCCCTCTGTCTAAGAAATGAATGCTTTTGCTAAACGTTCTCCAATCCTACAGACTTTTCAGAATTTGTGCGTTGGCTTTGTCCACTACGGAATTATCCAATGAGGCCAGATAAATTTGTGTGGTCGCCTCGGAATCATGTCCCATTCCTTCACTGATAACCGAAATCGGAATGTTCTTGCCTTTGGCTGCACTTGCCCATGAATGACGGGCACAGTACATGCTAAGAGAAACGGATATATCGGCCAGTCTGGCTATTTCTTTCAGGTTCCGGTTTATTCCAGACATGACATTCCTGTAATGCTTGTGCGTATCCTTAAAAGGATATTTCAATACCGGCAAAAGATAAGGGCTAAGGCCGTCTTCCGGGTATTTGCCGACAATCTCCTGCATACATTTTTCCCACTTGATAACCAGCTGCTGCCCGGTCTTTCGTCTGCGATACGATAAGAAGCCGTTCTGAAGATCTTTCTTTTTTAGGTGAGCCATATCTATGAACGACATGCCACGGGTATAGAAACTGAACAGGAACATGTCCCTTGCAAATTCCAGATTAGGCTGTAAGGACAGATCCAGATTCTTCATACGCTTGATGGCGGATAAGGGAACGGCACGCTTGACGGTCTTGTCCACTCCCGTATAGACATGCCTGAAAGGATTACGCTGTTCCATCAGTCCCTTTTCCAGGGCACGGTTATATACCGCCCGAAGGATACGCATATAGAATGAACTGGTATTCCGTACGGCACCTTTCCCATGAAGGTAGGCTTCATAAAGCTGCATCAGGTCCGAATCGATTTCGGACAGCAGAATATCCCTGTCTCCTCTGAACTGCATGAAACTTTTCAGGGTGCAGGAATAATTTTCAGCCGTGCGTATCTTGCCCATCTGTTTGAGACGGGCTATGATGCCTTGCATGAAGTTGAAAAACGACTGTCCCTCTATATTGCTCTGAAAAGAAGCGACAATATCATCTGCTGTATATACAGCTTTTCGATTATCCAGTTGATGGATAATCATGTCCAGCCGTTTCAGGTCCCACTCCATGCGTTCCTGCAAGGAAAGGAGTAGATTGCTTCGTTCTGAACTGCCGACAATGATACAGCTTCCAACTTCGTTCCATTCATCTGTAAATATCCGGTAATCCGTCTTTAACTGACGGATTACACGGTTCTGGATAATCTGATAATAGACGGTACCTTCCTTTCCCTCTATGGTGGAAGGTCTGAATTTCACTTTGACACTGGCCATAGGCTTACTTTTTAGGTTCGTCCGTAATAGACTTGTCCTTGATGGACTTCGCCTTGCTGTCCAGTTCTCTTGCGGCCTGTTCTTTCAGTCGTGCCTGCTCAGTCAGAGTAGTTTGTCTCTGTACCGCTTCCTCGTAGGCTTCCACGTCCTCACGTATCTGTTCTATCCGTTTGTTATCCCGGTTCGGTCCAAAGAGGTTCTCAAGTTCCATAAGTTGCTCGGGGGTAGCCTCTCCTTTCATCTTGACATAGCGGTACTTCAGATCATTATCGGCCTGTACATTATCCGTCCTCACCGAAAAATAGAGAGCCACGGACAGAATCACGATTGTCACGAACATCACGAAAAAACTCCCGAGGGTGTATGGGGATTCTAAGCTCAGGCTGAAATGATGGTTGATGTTGCTTGTCTTGACGGCATTCTTTCTGATTGTGTCATTGGTCTCATAAAATAGGGCTTCCACTTTCTCCTGGTGCTGACGCTGTTCATTCCGCATTTCCGACAAGACCTGTCCAAGTCTTTCCTGTGACAAGTTCTTCCTGTCCATGGAAACCATATCGTTCTTGATGGCGACAAGACCTTCGCATACGCGGGTCAACAATTTGCGAAATGTCTCATGACCTTTCAGGACTTCATTCAGCACGGACTCATCCTTTTCCTTTTCATTGTTAACTGTCGGGCTATTGCCTTCCGGCAAGGGGACGGACAACCCGTTGATTTTGTTCTCGATTCTTTCCAGGCATCCGAAGATGCTCTCGATATATTCTTCCAATTTCATATTCCTGCAATTTTAATGTTCATGAATAATTTGAATGAAGAAAGGACAGGCTACAGCCCGAATCCTTTCCTCTTTTTCTTTTTCTTGCGTTTGCGCAAGAGTTCTTCCTGAGATAACGACTCTTCGGGAGCGGTGCCGTTTGTCGGACTGAACAGTCCCGGTCCCGTACTTTCGAGAAGATGGTGTTGCACCTTATGTTCGGATTCCTGTTGGGTTCCCGAAGGCTTCCAGCTCAACCGGGCATTCAACCTGGCAAAGCTGAACTCCCGGCTGATTTGCGAAGCCTTGAAGGTCTGCCCGTCCTTGGTGAACCGGATTCCCTGTATATCCTCCGGCCTTTTTATCTCTCTGGTACGTTTTACAAATTCCAGCCTGATACCCCGGCGAAGCAGGTAATCGTTGAACTCTTTCCATGTTTTGGAATGCTTCAAAGCTGCCTTGACGGCATTGAAGATTTCGTATTTCACACGCTCCGAAGCATGGAGTTTCTCCACTTTGGTCTTGCCCTTGCCCTCGGCGTATGTCAGCCCGTACCTGTCCTTAAGCAATTTTGTGGCGATTTCATTACGCTTGTAATCGCTTTGGGAAGAGATTACCTTGCCGTCATATCCGATGCGGTTATAGACCAGGTGGCAGTGCGGATTGTCCGTGTTATGGTGTCTTACCAGAATAAACTGAGTGTTTTTTATCCCCATCAGCTCCATGTATTCCCGGGCTATTTTAGCCATAAACTCATCCGTCAACAATGCCTTATCCTCAGGTTTGAAGCTCAATGCAATGTGTCCAACAGGCTGTTTGATCTTCGGATTAAGCTCACGCTGGTAGTTGAAACTGTCCGTTATTTCCCGGATATTTCCCAGCAATACACCGTCTGAGTCGATGATTTCCGCATTGTCCTTGCCCATCACGTAGCGGATACAGCCACCGAAGGATTTCCCTTTCTTGATCTTGCCAATCATGATTGCCTCCTTTCTCCTTGCCTGTACCAGACGATAATCTCCTTGAGTTTCTGCAGGAGTTCCGTCACCGTCCTTTGGGTACGGTGGAATCCGGCCTGATGGGACAGACGGGTCAGCTGGTTCAGGTTGTTCGCCATACCCGTAAGACTGCGTATGACGGCAGTTTCCTCGGCAGAGTGCCTAGCTGTTATCGTCGCCTCAAAAGCTGATACGCGGAGAAATTCTGCCAGCGTGAGGTTGGTCTGCCTGCTGCGTCGGCACAACCGTTCATAGTCTATCTTGGAGAATTTCACTGTAACGGCTTTGCTGAGTTTGCACACTCCGCTTACTTTGGGGCGTCCCCTCGGCCTGTTTTTCTTTCTGTCATTCATATTTTCTCTGTTTGATTTTTGATTATTCTTTTTCTCACAATCTGCGACCACTGGGAGCGGATTGTCTCCACTCTTCGGGAGTGGAGCGAGGTTTTCGGGATGCCCGAAAGATAACCTCGCTAACTCCCAAAACTGAAGTTTTGTCCGTTACTCCGCCAGGGCGGCTGCTGACTGTCTGAATGCTATAATACTTGAAGTCAGTAAGTCTGTCATTCAGGAAAGTATCACAGTTTTCTCCACTGCTCGAAGTCTTCCGAGTAGATTTCAAGATGCTGCCGGGCGATGTTTTCAAGCAGTCCTGAAACGCTCATTTTACGTCCTCCCAACCTGCGGACAAACTCGTCCAGCCTGTCACGTACCTCGCCGCTGACAAACACGGGTTTGCGGTCTTCGATTCTCGGAACCTGAAGAAAGGTTTTCCGGTATTCGTCCAGAGATAGTTTTCTCTGTCTACTGCTTATACGTCGCTGAGATGCGGGAATGGCTTCCTCTTTTCCGGTTGACGGTTGCTGGTTCTCAGATGTGGAATCGGTCTGTTCTACCGTTCCTTCTGACTTCTCTTTTCCGGTATCATTCAAGGATGATTCACGGGCAGTTTCAATACTGCCATCTGACGGAAGTATGAGTGACATATCCGTACCTGTCATGGCCTCCCATTCTTCTTTGGTCAATTTCTTTTTTGTTACCATACATTTTTTGATTTTAATCGGTTTACTCACTGGTCTCGGTGCGCACCTTGACTCATTGTCGTGAGCAAAGGAAATGTGTATAGTAAACAGAATCAAGCAAATGGAGATACTGCGGCAATTATGTTACCCTATGCACAATACTGATTGGGCGGTCGGTGCTGCCTGCCGTGATTTGCCGGAGTGATTTCTCCATACCGGATTATTCAAGCGGATTCCGTTTATAAAGAAGGCTTATTGTATGCAGTTGATATGTAACATGATGTCATTCCTGGCAACGCATCGTCACCGGTCTGAAAATCCATTGTAATGTGATTCCTACTGCTTTTATTTGCAGTGGGAACAGAAAAAACGGTCATATTTCCTGCTGAAAATAATACGACGAGACATGATGGAATATCGGCTGTAAAAGACCTGTTCTGTTACGGAATTTTGAATATATGTTTAACTAGAAAATAATGAAGACAATGGAAATCATCAGCTTTGAAAAAAGAACTTTCGAGGAGATAGCCGCCAAGCTGGATCGCTTCGTGCAGCGGGTGGAAAGTCTGTGCCGTGAACACGGCGGAAAGGAAACATGTGAATGGATGGACAACCACGAGTCTGCCGCAGGTTACGTATCAGTCCGAGAACCCTGCAGACCTTGAGGGATAACAGGACGCTGGCCTTTACAAAAATAGGAAACCGGACTTATTACCGTCCTGATGATGTGGAGCGAGTGGTCGGGAATGTGGAGGAAAAGCGTAAGGAAGCCCGCTGGAAAGGCAAGACCATTTGAACGAGTTTCAAGAATAATGTATAACCCAATATCAAACGCGTATGAGTAATGAAATCAGAGAAAAGGACCACGAGTGGGTAAAGACGTTCCACTCGAATTTCGACAGGCTGCTGGCTCTGCTAGAAAAGTTGTTGGAAAAACGGCAACCGTCTGCCTATGGCGATGAACTGCTGACGGACAAGGAAGTGGCGTACCTGCTGAAAGTGAGCCGGAGGACTTTGCAGGACTACCGAAACAACGGTATTCTGCCTTACACACAGGTAGGCGGCAAGATTCTCTACCGGGCTTCCGACATAGAAAAGACACTGATGAATGGGTACAAGGAGGCGTACAGATACAAAAGAAGCTGACACACCAAACGTTCCACAAAGGATACGTATGGATTTTGATTTTTCTGGAGGGAGCGCAGTTGACCGCCTGCCCATTTTATTTGTGTTTCTAAAAATTAGCCTTTCCAAATGATAAAATAACAGCATATAGAATTAAGCCCTATTTGAACCGATCTATATGCTGTTTTATCTTTTTTCTTCTGACTTTTCCGTCAGTCGCTTGTTTCCGCTGCCGTCGGCGTTCATTGTACAGACGTGAAAGGGAAAAGGTTTTCGGGCTGAATACGCTCTGAAAGAGGAAGATTCAGCCCGAAACACTTTTCCCTTTCACGTCTGTACAATGGACGATGACGGCTATGGAAACAAACGACTGACGGAAAAGAATCGTCAAAAAAACAAGAATCTGACCTAAATGGCTAATACAGCCTATTCAAATTTCATTCAAAATATAAGAAACGCCATTTTTATAAGACAACAGAAAATGGTGGCAAACGGGAAACTGCACTCCCTCCTGAAAATAATCTTTTTATCTTGCTGGTGTTTTTTGGAATACCGAGTTCGCTTTGCTGGGATATCGCATTTTACCCAAAGGGAAGGTGCTGCCCGTTTCTGTAATTCTGTTGACCACTTTATTATCTTGATAGATTAGTGACCAACCGACCATGACACTAGCCAACAATTGGTCAAACCAACCAACCGATCATTGTTTGTTGGATGCATCAGATAATATAACCAATATCAAACAAGCATTATATCAAAAAAAATTCGTCTATTTTCAATTGTAATTTCGATGCTTAAATTTTATGTTCAAGCGAACATAGGAACATAGCAAGTTGTGTTTTGGGGCACCCGAAATATTTCTGGCGTCCCAAAACTACTTACTAAAATATTTCCTTCCAAAGTCGGGAAATAACGATGAAAATAGATGCGAAAGCATAGCATACGGTTCAAATAAAATTTGTAACTTTGCCAAATAATGTCAAGACGCAAAAAGGTAAGGTTATGTTTTCGGAACACATTAAAGAACTTCGCATCCAGAATCAGATGCCACA
>OGMB01000763.1_pt1 | contig 16121 bp, 11 predicted proteins | sample 1573001 | NCBI WGS metagenome assembly OGMB01 (sample SAMEA2581921, study PRJEB24529) | metagenome | biome: Human gut stool | place: China | collected 2011
CTGTTCCTCCAGGAAGTATTTTTCTAAGGAATATAACATCTTCTCCTCTTTCTTTGACAGCAACATGATAATTTTTAGTTCCTTCTAACATTCCTTCCAAGCTTGTTAATTCATGATAATGTGTTGCAAATAATGTTTTTGCTCCGCATTTTTCTTTGTCTGCAATAAATTCTGCAACTGCCCATGCTATTGATAGTCCATCATATGTTGATGTTCCTCTTCCTACTTCCATCATTTCAACCATAAATGTACTTTGTCCCATACTTAAATCATCAGATGCACCTACACGTGTGAATATTTTGTCTACTACACCTATTTTAGCATATGAAGCTGGTACGAAACTTCCTACTTGTGCCATTAATGTTATTAATGCAACTTGTCTCATATATGTTGATTTTCCGGCCATATTGGGTCCCGTTATAATTGCTAATCTATTCCCCTCTTCATCTAAATATGTATCATTTGGAACAAAATTGCTATTAGAAATCATTTTTTCAATTACAGGATGTCTTCCCTCTTTTATATCAATTACTCCGCCATTATCAACTTCTGGTTTTACATAGTTCATATCTTCTGCAACTGTTGCAAATGATACTAATACATCTAATGTTGATACTAATGTTGCTGTTTTTTGAATTCTTTGTATTTGCTTTTCTATTGATGATCTAATTTCACAAAATGCATTATACTCTAATGTAACAACACGCTCTTCAGCACCTAATATTTGATTTTCTAGATTTTTTAGCTCTTCTGTTATATATCTTTCACAATTTGTTAATGTTTGTTTACGAACATATCTATCTGGAACCATAGATAAGTTTGATTTTGTAACTTCGATAAAATATCCAAATACTTTATTAAATCCAACTTTTAATCCTTTTATACCAGTTTGTTCACGCTCTTTTGCTTCAAGCTCCAAAATCCATTTTTTCCCTTCTGTTGTTGCTAGTTTCAATTTATCAATTTCTGGATCATAACCTATTTTTATTATTCCGCCATCTTTTACACCTATTGGAGGTTCATCAACTATTGATTTTTCAATTATTTCATATATATCATTTAATGTATCTATATTTTCATAGATTTCTTTTAATAATCCTGCACCTGTTGTGGATAAAACTTTTTTAATTTCTGGTAATTGTTTAACAGAATTTTTTAGTGAAATCATATCTCTTCCATTAGCATTTCCATATGAAATTTTTCCAGCTAATCTTTCTATATCATAAACCTTTTTTAATGCCTCAACAACATCACCACGTAATATTATAGAATCTTTTAGCTCTTCAACAGCATCTAATCTATCATTAATTTCTTTTCTATCAATTAACGGATCATTTAACCATCTTCTTAGTAATCTTCCTCCCATAGAAGTAGAAGTTTTATCAAGTACCCAAAGTAAAGTTCCTTTTTTAGATTTATCTCTCATTTTTTCTGTTATTTCTAGATTTCTTCTAGCATTAATATCTAAAGCCATATATTTTGAAAGATTATATATTGTTATTTTATTAATATGATCTAAACTTGTTTTTTGTGTGTCCTCTATATATTGAACTAGTGCATTTATTGAACTTAATGCTAATTTTTTCTCAGCTAAATTCTCAATTTTTCTTTCATTATTATCTACAACATTAAATCTTAAATTTATATTATTTAATTCTTCTGAGAAAAATTTATCATTAAACTTTGTTATATACACATTTTCAAATCTTTCTTTAATTTTGTTCATTTCATCTAAACAATTAGCCATCATAGAATTTATTACTAACTCTGATGGCGTATATCTTGCAATTTCATCTAATAATATTGGAAAGTTATTGTTATCTTTAATTTCTGCAGAATAAAATTCTCCTGTAGAGATATCACATATGCTTATTCCAAAATATATTCCTGTTTTATATATAGACATAATATAGTTGTTTTTTCTTTCTTCCAACATATTACTCTCAACCAATGTACCTGGTGTTACAACTCTAATAACACCTCTTTTTACAATTCCTTTAGTTGTTTTTGGATCTTCTAATTGTTCACATATTGCAACTTTATATCCTTTGTTAATTAATCTTGAAACATAAATCTCTGCAGCATGATGAGGGATTCCACACATAGGTGCTCTTTCTTCTTGTCCGCAATCCTTTCCTGTCAACGTCAATTCTAATTCTCTAGATGCTGTAATTGCATCTTCAAAAAACATCTCATAAAAATCCCCTAAACGATAAAATAAGATACAATCTTTATATTCTTCTTTTGTTTCAAGGTACCTCTGCATCATAGGTGAAAATTCTGCCATTTTTTATTTCCTTTCTTTACAATTATATTTTTTAGTTTTTAAACCTAAAATTTTAATAAACTTTTGTATTTAAACTATTTTAATATCTCACCTTTTAAATACCACATATGTTGTGAAATAATTTTAATATTTATTATTTTGTCAATTAGCTCTTTTGAGCCCTCAAAAATAACTACTTTATTACTCTCTGTTCTTCCAGATAGCATATTAGAATTATTCTTGCTTTCTCCTTCTACTAATATTTTCTGTGTTGTACCAATATATTTTTTATTATTTTCTTCTATCTGACTTTCAACTAAAGCCTTTAGCTTATCAAATCTTTTATGTTTTATATCTTCTGGAATTTGATTTTGCATTTTATCACCAGGTGTACCAACTCTTCTTGAATAAATAAACATATAGACTTGTTCAAATCTTACTTTTTCTACTACTTCTAAAGTATCTTTAAATTCTTCATCAGTCTCTCCTGGAAATCCTACAATAATATCAGTAGATAATGTTAAATTTGGTATTTTATTTTTCATTTTTTCTACTAAATTTAAATATTGTTCTTTTGTATATTTCCTATTCATTTCTTTTAATACTTTTGTATTTCCAGATTGAAGTGGTAAGTGAACTAATTTACAAACTTTTTCACAATCTGCTATTGCCTCTATTACATCATCTGTAAAATCCTTTGGATGTGGTGATATAAATCTAATTCTTTCAATTCCATCTATTTTATTTATTGCTCTAAGTAATGTAGCAAAAGAATTTACTCCTTGATATTCTTCAAATGGAATATTTTTTTCACGCTCAACTCTTAAATATGAATTTACATTTTGTCCTAATAATGTAATTTCTTTATATCCTTCTTTAGCTATTTTTTTTACTTCCTCTATAATGTCACGTGGCTGTCTACTTCTTTCTCTTCCCCTAACATAAGGGACAATACAATAACTACAAAAATTATTACATCCATTCATAATAGTTACAGAAGCTTTTATCTTACTGTCTCTTTTTATTGGTAATCCTTCATAAATTTTTCCATCAATATCAAGTATATCTTCTAATTTTCTCTTTTCTTCAATTACTTTATATAAATCTTCTGGAAATTTGTGTAGTGTATGTGTTCCAAATAAAATATCAACAAATGGATAACTTTCTTTTATTTTGTCTGTTATATGTTTTTCTTGCATCATACATCCACCAATTGCAATAATAATTCCTTTTTGTTCTTTTAGTCTTTTTAATTCTCCCAATTTTCCAAATAATTTATCTTCAGCATTTTCTCTAACGCAACATGTATTGAATAATGCCAAATCTGCGTCATTTTGTTTTTCTGTCTTTGTATATCCCATTTTTTCTAACATACCACATAACTTTTCTGAATCATTTTCATTTAATTGGCACCCCATTGTTAAAATGGTATATTTAAAATTTTTATCTTGATTTATTTTTTTTACTTTCTTTATATATTCTTCTTGTAATTTTATTTCGCTTGATGTGTCCATTTAGCCCTCCTTATTTAATCTAAAGTCATTATTTTGCTTTTTTATTTTATTACATTTTGTCGGATTTTGCAAGAAAAAAATAAGGATAAAAGCTTTTTTTACTTTTATCCTTATTTCTGTCTTATGCAAGACCATATTTTTTCTTAAATTTATCTGCTCTACCTCCAGCTGTTTCTTGTCTTAAATTACCTGTCCAATATGGATGGCATTTTGAGCATACATCTACTTTTAAATCTTTTTTAGTTGACCCAACTTCTAAAACATTACCACATGCGCATGTAATAGTTGTTTGGTTGTATTGTGGTTGTATCTCTGTTTTCATCTATGTTCACCTCTTTCTTGACTTAAATAACATGACTGTTTTTTATCATAGCATATTTATTAATTTTTTTCAAGTCTTTCAAATTATTTTGTTTGGTTTTTTTCTTCTTGATTATACATAAATTCTGCTGAATATATCATTTCTTTGTTTAAAGATAATTTATTTACTAATTTACTCATTATATTAAATACACATGCTATTATTAATATTAGCATTCCTATCTTTTTCCAATATTTTGCAAGCATATCCTTTTTCTCCTTTTTTTAGTTTGCATATTAATTATACTTTTATTTTTATAAATTGTCAATATTTGTATTGCAATCGTTTAAAAATTCATGGACAAGATAAACATATTTAGTATAATGTTTTCAATATGTACAAATGCGTCTAAAAACTTGACCTAAATCTAGATTAAATCTTATTTATAAAAAACAAGATAAAGAGGGTATCCTATTTAGGAACACTCTTTACCTTGTTTTTTGGAATTCTAAAATAATACAACTCCAGAGACTTCTTTACCAGCCCAAAATGAGTTACATTCGAAAATGTCTATATCCACATATTCGCTATCCGATATGTTTTCTAACTCATTAAAAGCATCTTGTTGAGATTCATAGTGATCCACAAAATTAATTTTTCGTAAGATGGCCTTTTCTTTTGCTTCATACCATACTTTCAATGTATATTGACCATATCCATCCCAAAAATCATTTGTCTCACTTATTTTAACTTGCATAGCTTCGAATCCTTTTTCATATAGGTTTCTTATAAACCGATTAGCTTTCCGAACTGCAAATTCTGGGCTCTCACTTGATGTAAAGATTTTAATTTTCATTTTATTGCCTCCTATATTTATACAAAGTCCCTTTCAACAAGTACTTATTAATAATATACCACATTTTACATAATATTGCAATTTTATTATTGAAATCACTTAAAAATTCATATAAATTATTAATTTTATCAAAATATCTTCTTATATCTTTTTGCAATTCCTTTTGATTTTTTTTTGCTTTAAAAACATAACATTAAGAAAATTATAATTTTTAAAAATGACTTAATTAAAAATTATATATCTTTTGGCATTGCATAATTAAACATTTTTTCCATTCTGCTCTCTACCCTATCATTCCACACATTACGATCTTGCCAACGTCCCACATACATTAGCTGATTATTCTTTGCAATAATAGTTATTCCTGCATCGCCCGCCCATTCACAGTCGCCGCCTAAATTTATAACTGGAATATTTTCATCATCTACACTGCATTTATGAAATCTATAAACACCAATTTTCACATATTTTAATATAGAAACTGGATCGACTTCATAATTTCTTAAAATATCTGGTGAAAGTTCCTCACATAAATCAGGGTATAATTTTTTATAGCTTTCATAATATCTTTTTAAAGCTGCACATATATCAAATAAAAATTCTTGTTTAATACTATTAAAATATTCAATATTTTTTTCAATATATTCTAGAGAAATGTCTCTATCAAACAACACTTCTATGTCATATTTAAAAATACTTGAATAAAATGTCCCTACCATAAACCCTAAGTCATTCTCTCTCAAATCTTTTATCATTATTCCAATCCTCCTGTATTTTATTTATTTTTTCCAATTATAATACCAACCCGTTTGGTTTGGATTAAACAATTCAAATAATAAATTTATTTCTCCAACACCTCCCATATGTCCAAAGTAATCGTTGATTGCACTCGGAATTAATTGCATCGTTATCATGTCATTGCATTCATGCCATGTGTAATTCATTCCCCTATCCCTACTAATTTCTGCCAATGTATGACCTTGACCAGCCAATTCATCAGCGTGAGAGAAGTTATAGCTTCTTCCACTTTCACCACCATGCATATTAAACAATTGTATTTCTACTTCTGCAAACTTTGAAAAATCTGGAATTCCATCTTTATATGTAATTCCTTCCAATCCTTTTTGTCTTAAAAGTACTTGTATATCAGGATCTGTAGGAATAAACATACTTTCCCCTCTCTGTCCTGTCCATGTTCCTAATGCAGATTTTTCACCCGGAGTTGCCGAAATACGTTTATGATATTGCACTTCCTCATATGTATCTAATTGTGATGCTGTTTTTCCATTTAAACATAAGACATGTCCACTCGGGTCATAATATATCACCGGGTTATTTGCACAATACGCATACAGATTCAGTCCATCCCTACGGAAGGTATCCTCCTGTAGGAATCGTCCGATAGCAGGATTATAGAATCTCGCCCTTAGATAATACTGCCCCGCAGCGCCATCATACATCTGCCCGGTATAAGTCACCCGGTTAGGTATATCCCCCATCTCTTTCAGAATGTTCCCAAAGGCATCGTAGCGGTAGGTTTTCTGAATTTCTTGGTTATGATCCAGAAGGAGCAGGGTACTCCCCATTTCATCCTGGACAAAATAATTTCTCTCCCTTCCGTTTCTGCTCTGGAAAATCGGCTGATATCCCCTTGCATAGCTGATTTTCTCTTCTGCACTACTTTCCTCTACCAGCTCTCCCCTGTCAAACAGAAAACGAATGATTTTTCCATTCTCTTCTGTTTCATAACGCAAACCCTCGCCGTCATACCAATTCATCTGCTGCAGTTTTTCTGTTACTCCATCTGCTTTTTTCGCAATGACGCCCACCTGACGGTTTGCAACATCATAGTTGTACTGCTTCCGATTCCCTTTTCCCTGTTTCTCCAGCAGGTTTCCCTGTCTGTCATAAAGGTACCTGAACGTGTCCGCTCCTCTTTGAAGACAGGTGAGCTGATTCTTTACATTGTAATAATAAATTTCCGTACCCTGCGCAGTTTCCTTTTTCAGGCGGTTTCCTGCCAAATCATAAGCATATCTCTCCTCTTTCCCGTCCTGCACCGCACTGCTAAGGCGGTTCATACAGTCGTATGCATATTCGTTTTGGTAAGTTTCACCGCTCTTCTTGATACAGTTGCCATTCCCGTCATAAGCATAGTCAAAATTCAGCAGCACTTGCCCCTGTCCGGTCAACGTTACCAGACTGGACAATTCCCCGTCCTCCCGATGGCTGTATTCCGTCTCCACACCGTTTCCATATCGGAGTTTTCGGATCTGTCCGGCTCCGGTGTAATCATATTCCGCCAGCACATCTTCCTTGTCTCCAGACACCCGTTTCAAGCGGTTCAGCATATCATAAGAATAGTATATAACATTTCCCGTACTATCTGCAAGACTGCTCAGGTTACGGCAGGGCTTTCTTCTGTGATCAGCTGGTTCTTCTCATTATAGAGATAACGGACTTCTCCCTATGCATCCGTCTTCCGGATTCTGTTCCCGGCTTTGTCATAGGCACAGCAAACAGAAGCGCCGTTCCGCCGCTCTTCCAAAAGCTGTCCCCGGACATCATAAACATAAGAGAGATCCAGAGCATTGCTTCCTGATATGATGTCGCCCAAAGTTGCCTGTGTACCTGTCTTCGCTGTATGGTTACCGTTGCCGTCGTAGGTATAGGCGGTTTCCACACCGTTACCGTAATGGATGTTACTGATACGGTTCAGGGCATCATAGCCGTAGAGCACTTCCAGTCCATCATCATTAAAGATGCGGTTTCGTCTGTCCAGAATGTCATACTCATACCGGGTGCAGACTCCCTCGGGATCTCTGCTCTACATTGCTATCCAAACAGCAGATGCCAATGCCATTTCCATCAGAATCACGTTTTATAGCCGCATGACTTGATTTCTTTCAGCAGTCTATCACTTCAGTCCTAAATACAACATTTAGCTGCATCCCTAAGTGTTTATTTTACAAATTACATACACTATTTTCTTGTAATTATCAGCTATTTATCAGTTCTCTAATTTTATATTCCTTTCTAAAATTTTTCCCTTGACTAAATACTCTTCCTTTTCCGCCTCTCTTGCCATAGTTCGCTTCAAAATTTTCAATATTGTTATTTTAAAATTTGTACAACCACTTTTACTTATCGTATTCCCAAGCAATATCATATCGTCTTCTTTATATCTCAATATAGTCATACCTATATATCTATCTATAAATTCTTCATAACTAAAACCATACCAATTTTTCCAAGTATCCTTCTGTCCCTCATTATATATTTCTTCTAGCCCCTTTACGAATTCCTTTATTCCTTCTTTCATATCACCTTTTTCAACTGCCCATAAAGTCATTCGTACTATTTCTATTATCTGACTATATTCTATATATTCTGAATCAATAATAGTCATTTTACACAGTGGGACTATGTCTTCTAATGATAATTCTATATTTCCTCTTTTTATATCTTCCTCAATGTCATCAAACAATTCGACATTTCCTTCCTGAATAGCATGATACATTCGTTGAATAAAATCTCTCATCTACACCCCTCTTCTTTCATTTCCTCTATATTACGCATATCCTGTTCTCCCTCTAGCGTTAAAGATTCTTTTACTTCTCTCATTCCCATTGCCATATCGTATTCTTCCTTTAACTTACTCTTTACAATATCCATGTCAACATTCGGTCTTGACTCAGCATAAACTCTTTGCAAATCATACTGATCGAACACAAGTCTATCTTCATATGACAAGGATTCATACAAAGCCATATCATACCTTCGCGTTCTATTATTCATGCCATACGTAAAAGTATTTTTATGTGTATCGGTCATTACATTCGAACATGCACCATACGAAGGATTCATTCCTTCATTCTCCAAAATAGAATGAGCCGATGGCATATGATGTGGTGACAAATTATCTCCTGAAACAGCATTCATACCTAATACCGCATCTAATTCGTCAGGCAATAATTCGCTATTAGAATAATGTAGTTTACCAGTATCTATTTTTTGTTGAAACAATTGATCACTCCTTATATATAAAGAATCAACTATTTCTTCATATGTCATATCTGAAAGACTATTTAACCCATTTTGCTGATTTGACCACCCACTCGGATCATAATACACCACTGGGTTATTCCCGCAGTACGCATACAGATTCAGTCCATCTCCCTGATAGACGTCTTCCTGCATGAAACGTCCAGCAACCGGATTGTAATACCTCGCCCGCAAATAATACTGTCCCGTTACATCATCATACTGTTGCCCTGTGTATCGGATGCGGTTATTCAGCTGTTCTGTGGTCTCAAGGGGTATGCCAAAGGCATCATACTGATAGCTGTTCCGGATTTCTCCCTGTCCATCAGTAACAAATACCGTACTGAGCTGTTCGTCCCTGTGGTAGTAGGACAGTTCCTGTCCTCTGCGGAACGCTTCCATCCCTGCCCCGAGATGATAACTGGTGCCCTGCTCTTCTCTTCCCTCCTCCTGCAGAAGCTCTCCATCGTGGTATACAAAGCTGGTTCTCCTGCCGTTTTCCAGCAGTTCAAACCGCAGGCCTTCCGCATCATAGCGGTTCTCCTGCACGCTGCCGGTTTCGGTTTCCACCCTTGTCTGCTGGTGGCGGCTGTTATAGGAGAACAGGCGGATCCCGGCTGCATTTTTCTCCTCTATTATACCGCCCTGACGGTCATAAGAAAACTGTTTTCTATCGGCAGGGCTTTCCTCTTCGACCAGCTGGTTCTTCTCATTATAAAGATAACGGATTTCTCCCTGTGCATCCGTCTTCCGGATTCTGTTTCCGGCTTTGTCATAGGCATAGCAAACAGAAGTGCCGTTCCGCCGCTCTTCCAGAAGCTGTCCCCGGACATCATAATTGTAGGAGATATCCAGTGCATTATTCCCTGTGGTGATGCCGCCCAGAGTCGCCTGTGTGCCTGTCTTCGCCGTGCGGTTTCCGTTGCCGTCATACTGGTATGCAAAGGAGAGCAGGACATTTTCTCCTGCCTTGGTTTCCAGTGTGCGGATGTTACCGTCACCATCGTAGGTATAGGCGGTCTCCACACCATTGCCATAACGGATATGGCGGATGCGGTTCAGGGCATCGTAGCCGTAGCGCACTTCCAGTCCGTCATTGTTGTAAATACGGCTTCTGCGTCCTAAGATATCGTACTCATACCGGGTGCTGACTCCTGCGGGATCCCTGATCTCCGTGATCTGCCCTGCCCTGTCATGGGTATAGGAAACTAAGCGTTTCCCGTTGGAACGCTTTTCTTTCAGGTTACCATATGCATCGTAGATGTATTCATAGGACTTTCCGTCGCAGACAGCACGGGTCACCCGGCCCAGGCTGTCATAGTGCCAGGTGCTGATGTTGGTGTGCTTTCCTTCTGCATCGGACGCCTTCTCATACACAGGCTGACCGAATACGTTGCAGGCACGCTGCAGCTGTCTTCCATCCCTGTCGATATGCAGGGACAGGTTGCCCTCCTCGTCATACCGGAAGGTCTCTGTGAATCCTAACTGATCCGTTCGCTCGCTGACCTTGCCAAGGCTGTTGTAACGGTACTGCACTGCATTGCCGTTACCGTCTATAGTCCTGCTGACCTGCCCTGCCGGGGTGTATTCATAGCCTTCCTTCACCCCGTCCGCAAAGCCAATGCCTGTGATGCGTCCCCAGCTGTCCACGTCATAGGAAATGGGATTCTGGTTGCCGTCCACGACTCCCGTGATCTGGCCTCTGGCATTATACTCATACTGTTGGAGGGTGCGCTGATGGTTCCGGTTACCGTTCCCTAATCGCCGGACATCCTTGATCTTTCCGTCCAGTTCATAGGAAAGCTCTGTCCGGTTTCCAAACATATCCTCTTGGATAACCGGCTGATTCCGCAGGTTGTAGGAAAGCTCCTGTACCACTTCACCTAATGCATTGGTGGTGCGGATGCGGTTGCCGCGGCTGTCATAGGTGTAGGCTGCGCCTACCCCGTCATCGTTTTCCGGCTCGTAGCCGTAGGGACTGATCTCTTTCCGCAGCCTGTCATTCCGGTCATAGAGATAGCGGGTCACCCCTCCTGCCGGATTGGTTCTGTGGGTCGCCCGGTCTTTCAGGTCATACCAGGTGCTGCTCTCCAGACATTCCCCGTCCGTTCCCAGAATGGCCTGTTTCAGCACATTTCCGGCCGCATCATAGGCATACTGCACCCGTCTGTCGATACCGTTCTTTCTGTCAAGGACTCTCTCCCCGGTCAGGCGGTCGTCCGCATCGTAGCTTCTGCGGATCTCGGAGCCCTTCGGGGTGGTGATCTTTGTCAGGTTGCCGTTGGCATCGTAGGCATATCTTGTAACGGCGGCCTGTACCGGGCCGTTGCCCTGGATTTCCTCCGTCCGCTGAACAAGCCACCCGTTTTTATTGTAGGCATAATGAATGACACTATGAACACCGTCCGCAATGACACGCTCTTCCAGCGTTACATTTCCCAGACAGTCATAATCGTAGCGCATTTTTGCCCCAAAGTCATCTTTCACTACATTCAGATGATTGTTTTTATCGTAGGAAAAATGGATCCGGTGCCAGCCATCCGGCTCTCCGTCTCTTTCCACCTCCTGCTGTCCGTAGGCCTCCTCCACCTTATTGCCCTGACTGTCATAGGTGTAGGCGATGACACGGTACAGCGCAGGATCGGTCTCCTGCACTTTTATCTGTTCCCGGATCTTCCAGCCCAGATCATTATAGGTATAGATGACCTCCTTTCCTTCGCCGTCCACTTCCCGGAGGATCTGTCCGTGCCCGTTGTACTCGTAGGTGTGCAGGATGTTCCCCCCGGGATCCTGTACTTCTGTCATCCGGCCGCAGGCGTCATAGGCATAGCGGTAGCCATTGCCGTCATCCGAATCTGCATCATAAGATTCCGGCTGTACCTGTTTGATCATGTTGCCGTCCGCATCATAGAATCTCCGCTCCACGCCTCCGTCCGGATAAAGGATACGGATGCAGTTCCCGTCAGAATTGTACTCATAGCGGGTTCCTTCTCCCTCTTCGCCTTTCAGGGCATAGCTGACCGGATGGATCCGGCTGGTGATGTCCCCGTCAAAGTTGCGGAATACACGGTGATGTTCCTGCAGGGGAGATATGGTATCTACCACACGTTCCAGAAAATCGTGGCGGTACTCATAGCCGCTCTCTTTCTTTTCCCACTGCACGGGTGGATAATAAGTGGTCAGATTGCCCATGCGGTCATAGAATCTACGGGTGGTGTAGCCTTCCCCGTCGATGCGGCTGGTGACAAAGTTCCTGGAATTGTAAGCCAGCTCCACCGTGCCGTAAGTATTGCTGATGGACAGTCTGCGGCCTACGGTATCGTAGCCGTAGGCGGTCTCCTCCCCCTTCGGCGTAATGACACGGTTGGGGTATGCCCGGTTGGCTTCATATTCCTTAAGGCTTTCGTTTCCGAGGGCATCCCGCTCCAGAATGCATCTTCCCCTGAAATCATACTTCCGGGCCGTTTCTTTCCATTTGCCCTCTTTGATCTTTTCCATCGTCCTGACCGGATTGTGTTCCTGGTCATAAGTATAGAGGGTCTCTCTTCCGTCGCTGTCCCATGTATGTACCAGATCATGGTGCTCATTATATTCATGGTGCACTTCAAAGCCATCCGGGAATTAATCTAATAAAAATTCATTAACAATACATCATCGTTAAATAAACACTGTAGAAGACAATAGCACTTGTCAGAATTATCGTATCCGTCATTCCTCATCTCTTGTGTTATTTTTCCATTTTCCCGGGGCTTAGTGGTTTATATCCATCGTCTTTTTCGACTTGCTTAAACCCACGGTTCCCATCCTTTTATAAATTCTTCCAAAGATGGTGCAATTTTTCTCATTTTTCCTTTTTCGTCATCTACAAATTTAACAATTCCTGTCTTTATTTCTACCACTACAGAATAGTTCACTTTCGACTCCACTCCAATCACAAAATGTGTTACCTTGCCATTCAGATCGGTATATGCCTCCATTATTTGTTTTAAACTTCTATACCCATCTCTAGGATCCACACCACTTATTGCAATTCTACTTTTTTTATAATTTATATTAAACCCCAAAAAATGATAGGTGCTAAAGTATTCAATTATATCTCGGTTGCTTTCAATTCCATATGTCTCTAATAGCTTTATAAAAGTTTCCTCCTTCCCATATGCCAATGGCCTCCATTTACACCATCCAGCATTATCCGCTTCTCCCACATAAACTGCCTGATCTACATCTTTTCTCCTGGGACGTTTAGGTAATCCATCCTCTGTTTTTTGGTATGCTGCTAAAAATTTTTCAAAAAACATATCCATTTCATTTTTTACTGACATTATTTTATCCTCACATTCTTCCATTTTTTTGTGCGTATTGTCATGGATTTAATACTTTGAAGTAATTCTGAAAATACACTATCATCTACTCCGCCCCAGATGCCATATTGTTTTTCTATATTATGAATTCCACCACTCCCCGGATGCAATCCTACAGGAATTGGCATAGCCTGACCACTACCTTATTTTTTGCAGATTATAACACATATCGACAAGTCATAACCGTAGATGTCAAAAACGACCGGGTTATATGTAACTTTTGGATAAAAATACCCGGGTTAAAATATGCTTCAAAACGTTTCTCTTGAAAAGCATATCTTAATCCGGGTATTCACATATTCCGTATTCTTTTTATGTTAAAAAATCATACATTAATATCATTACATCAAAAACATTATCTTCCTCCCGTATCTCCATCTCACCGGCATATTGATCCACGATCTGTCTGACGATTGAAAGACCGATTCCATGCATCCTGTCGTCTTCCTTGCTTGTCAGATATCGTCCCCCGCTTTTATGCAATGCATTTTTATACCGGTTTTTAATACTGATGGCTATATTATTACCGTCTGTGGTGATCCATAGCCTGATCACCCTATCTTCGGTCAGTTCCTTTACAGCTTCTATGGCATTATCCAATAGATTGCCCAGACAAATACTGATATCCTCTGCATTCATCTCCGCATCCTGCGGCACTTCCGTATTGGCTGTCACCTTTATTCCTGCCTTTTCCGCCATATCTGCCTTGTAATTAACCACACTGTCAATATAAAGATTTCCGCTATTGGAAATAAAATCTTTTTTGTCTAAAAACTTCAGATTTTCACTGCAGTATCTTTTCAGGGCTTCATAATCTTCCTTTTCCAAATAAGTATTTTCCAATATGTAATGCTGCTTCATATTGTGACGCAGCTTCCTTAATTCTTCCCACCATTCCTTACTTTCCCGGTTCTGGCGAATATAGTACTCACACTGATTTTTCAGGATTTCTTCCCGCATTTGTTTTTCCATATTTTCTTTTGCTTTATCATACAGATAGTAGGTAAAGACGTTGATCAGCAGGATCATGAATACTACAATAAATCCCCAGAAATAGTTTTCAAGGGTTCCTGTGATAAAAACGGAAATCAGGATCCATATACTACAGACCGGAACGATAAATACTTCCAACCAATCCTGAAGATTCAGTTCCGCTTTTCTGTTCAGTTTTATAATGAGAGAGGTAAATTTAATAATCAAATACCAGACAATTTTAGATAACACTGTGCACAGCAAGGTTACTTCTGCATCATCTGTCCATGCCAGAAATTCTTTTCCGTAATACACGAGCAATTCTGCACACATGCCGCTCATATACATAAATATAGTCGTCGCCATCAATGTTCTGACTGAATCAGTATATAGGATTCTGATCGTCACAAAAAAAATACATACAAAAAGTAATATATTCAGCCAGATATTACTCGTGCCATCTCCCAGATACGTTAAAACATATGTAACACCGTTGAAGACCGCAAAATATCCTCCCCATACCAGATAGTCTGTATACCTGCGAATTTTCTTCTTTTTCAATGTACTGTCACAAAAAATACGCTGCAGTATTACAGAAAAAATCTCCACAATAGCCAGAACAAGCATCATTCCCATCTTCTCCCCTTTAACATTGAAATATAATGCTGTCTTACATGATCTCTGTAATTTTTACTGATTTCTACTTCCCGTCCATTATCCAGAACAACCCTGTCCGCAGAATACTCCTTAATAAAACGAGTATTCACGAGCAACGATTTTCTGATTCTCAGGAATTTTACATTTGCTTTCCGCAGATTCCTTTCCACTTCTTCCAATTTTCCATAAAATAAGTATTCCAATTCAGGCATATCCAGCTGTACTGCATTGATCTGTACGATTCTTTTATCACTTTGGAAAAACCGGATCTGATTCAGTGGAATATTGTATTGCCTTTTATTATAAGAAAAGCAATAACTGTCATCGGAATTCAAATGTGTTTCAAACACCCGTTTCAGGATCTTCTCCAATTTTTCTTCAGACACCGGCTTATCTATAAATGCATATGGCTGCACTTCAATCATTTCCTTGCAGTACTGGTTATGACAGGATACAAAAATCAGAATTACCCTGCTGTCTCTTTCCCTAAGGATACGCGCGGTTTCAATTCCGCTGATACCAAGCATTTCCACATCTAAAAAAACGATGTCCATATTTCCCGTGGTGTCTGTTTCCATTAATAATTCTTCCCCACTCCGGAAGCAAAAAAATTTCACATTTTTGGATAGCCTTGCCATGATGGATTGTATGATCTGTGTTTGCTTCTGCAACTCAGATAAAACATCCTCACATATAGCAACTCTTAACATTGAGAATTCCCCTTTCTCCTTCGCATGCTATAATACGATGCCAGTATGCAACTGTTCAGCCCAATATAGTTTCCTCCTTTCAAGACTTTCCGCAAAAACACTGGCAACATCAGCAACTATTCTTATTTTTTTGATATTATTACTATACAAACGATTTCCCCTGTTTTACGTAAACAATTCCCTCTTCCTCTTGATCATCTCATCAATCTTCTCAATATACAGTCCCACATCCTTCACATTGTCACACCGCTCGATTCTTCCGTCGGGGAAGACTCTCTTGGTGATGCTTCCGGCTCCCAAAGCCACGATGGTCTGTTTCTCCTCCATGATGAGGATGTTGTACAGTCCATATTTGCCGGGACGGGCGTAGCCGGTGTTCTCGAAATTGCCGGACATGTTCTTCTGTCGGTAGAGGTAATAAGGCTTCATTCCAAGCTTCT
>OGMB01000765.1_pt1 | contig 16103 bp, 13 predicted proteins | sample 1573001 | NCBI WGS metagenome assembly OGMB01 (sample SAMEA2581921, study PRJEB24529) | metagenome | biome: Human gut stool | place: China | collected 2011
GGTTTAATGCACCCGTAACACTATCAGTCTCGAGTTCTTTTGTCATATCTTCAACAACAACAAGAATAATACCTTTTTTCTTATCAAACCAGTGATAGCTATATCTTTCAACTTTATTTTTTATATTATAAACATTAAATGAATACACTCCAGCTATATTCATGTTATCATTAAGGTAATCAAGTGCCGTACATTTTAAGAACTGCTCTTTACTTTCATTGGCAATTCTTATCTCACTCATCTGCTTTACTATATCATCATATACATATGACTTCTGTTCTTCAAATTCCATGCCCTCAAAGTGAGCAGCACGCATATACAGATTTCCTTTACAACTGTCTATAATTCCGATTCCTATATAATCATTGTTATACAGAATTTTACTTATCTCTTTGTCAATATATTTTAATGTTCTGTCTTTCCAGACCGCATATGCTTCAATATGACCGTTGTACGGATTTTTTATAAGACTGACACGCACTTTGTATAATTTCAAATTGCCATTTTCACCATAATAACTATGATAAAATTGTATATTACGTTCACCTTTTTCAAAGTCTTCCAACAGAGCTTTTCTGGTGAAACCGTTCTTAAACTCTTCCAGATTATATCCATCAGAAATATTAGGATATATGTATTTATCAAGCCAGCATTTCACAGAAATATTATTTAATTCATTGTCATTATACTTATGCTTACGTGTTATAAGAGCAAGCATCTTATCATCCGTAACATCTATATATATAGAACAAACCCTATCCTTTTCTCCCGTCAGCAGAAAGTTCATTCTTTCCTGATATAGCTTTTCATGATGCCCTGTATCAATACTCAATGATTTATCCATATGCATTACCTACCAAATTTTACACGTCTAATATATTTCATATTAATATATGATAACATAAAAAAGCCGAAAATCAATATTAATTTTCAATAAAGATTTCCGGCATAAAACCATTTTTTTTATTTAAAAAATAAATCTATTATTATTTTGTACCAAAAATTCTGTCTCCAGCATCGCCAAGACCCGGACATATATATGCATTTTCATTGAGTTGTCTGTCAAGATGTCCTACATAAATCTGAACATCAGGATGAGCCTTATGAAGCTTCTCAAGACCTTCCGGTGCAGCTATAATACACATAAATTTAATTTTCTTGCCACCATGCTTTTTAATCTGATCAATTGCATCTACTGCTGAGCCGCCTGTTGCAAGCATTGGGTCTGTTACAATAATAAGCCTTTCTTCAATAGGGCTTGGAAGTTTGCAATAATATTCATGTGGTTCATGAGTTTCCTCATCTCTATACATACCAATATGACCTACTTTTGCAGTCGGTACAAGGGCAAGAATACCTGAAACCATACCAAGACCAGCTCTAAGAATCGGAACAACCGCAAGTTTACGTCCAGAAATCATAGGAGTCATGCATTTTTCAATTGGAGTTTCAATCTCTACATCTTCAAGTTCAAGATCTCCCATTGCCTCAAAACCTTCAAGCATAGCAATCTCTTCTACAAGCTTTCTGAATTCATTAGTTCCTGTTTCCTTATCTCTCAAAATTGAAATTTTGTGCTGAATCAACGGATGTTCAAAAATTGTAATATTTTTTTCTTCTTTAAAATTAATCATAACTTAACCTCTGTTTTTCCATCTATATAGATGTATTATTTGCTTTTTAACTATTTTTCATCATCTGTGTTGCTTACATATACACCACGGCTTTGGTCTCCGCTTGGATTTACACCAAACCTATAATCATTACCCGGTAAAACAGCATTAAGGATAATACCTGCAATAGCTGCGATAGCAAGTGCTGTGAGTGTAATATGAGTTCCAGCTATTGTGAATGTAAGTCCATCTGAAAAACCAAGACCGCATACAAAGATTACACCGGCAATTATAAGGTTACGTGACTTTGTAAGGTCTACCTTATTTTCAACAACATTTCTTACACCAATAGCTGAAATCATACCATAAAGCATAAATGAAACACCACCGATTATGGCTGCCGGCATTGTTGAAATAATCTCTGAAAACTTAGGTATAAATGAAAGTATCACTGCGAGGCCTGCAGCAATTCTTATTACTCTTGGGTCATATACCTTTGAAAGTTCAAGAACACCTGTATTTTCACCATATGTAGTATTAGCCGGTCCACCAATAAGACCTGCAAACGCTGTAGCAAGTCCATCACCCATTATTGTTCTGTGAAGGCCCGGATCTGCTATAAAATTCTCATCAACAGTAGCTGATATAGCTGACATATCTCCAACATGTTCCATCATTGTTGCAATAGCGATAGGTGCCATTACAAGAATTGCTGTAATATCAAACTTGCAAATCTGGAATTTTGGAAAACCAATCCAGCTTGCTGATGAAACAGATGCAAAATTAAGTATTGCTGAACCATCAGGATTTGTAACTCCAAATGCATTAAGAATTAATGCAAAAGCATATGAAATGATTACACCCATAAGGATAGGAATAATCTTAAACATTCCCTTGCCCCAGATATTAAATATTATTATTACAGCAAGTGCAACTACGGCAAGAAGCCAGTTAGTTGAAGCATTAGATATTGCTGATGAAGCAAGTGAAAGACCAATACAAATAATAATTGGTCCTGTAACTACCGGTGGAAGAAATCTCATAACTCTGTTCACACCGACAAGCTTAAAAATTAAAGCTATAACAAGATATAACAGACCTGCTACAACGATACCGCCACATGCATATGCAGCTTTCTCGTTAGCACCCATATCGGCATAAATTCCTGTATTGAGATTGGCTACTGTATAAAATCCACCAAGAAATGCAAATGATGAGCCAAGAAATGCAGGAACTTTAAATTTTGAGCAGACATGGAAAATTAATGTTCCAATACCGGCACAAAACAGTGTAACAGATACTGTAAGACCTCTTGTTATTGGTTCGCCACATGAATTCTGAAAATATCCTGCTACAAGAATAGGTACCAGAATCGTAGCTCCAAACATGGCAAACATATGCTGTATTCCAAGAATCAGCATTTTCGGAATTCCGAGCTGTCGTGCATCACGAACAGCTTCTTGATTTTTCTCGTTCATTAGTTTTTCTCCCTGTTAAAAATAATTTACATAATGATAACATATTTTACCCAGTTTTTAAACATGCTTTTTCATTTAAAAAACAGCAATTTAAAAAATAGCAAATATATCTGTACTTTCTTGAAGTGTCTTTGCTATAGCCTTATTTTCTTTCATTTTGCTACTGATATTAACTATATCTTCAACAAGGTTCTGTGTATTTTCTGCCGTGCTGTTGACACCCTCCGCACCTTCATCAACCGCAGCCGTAATAGTGTTAATAGAACCTGCTATCTCATCAATGTTTTTCTTTAAAGCGTCAGTTTTTAATACAAACTCATTCATAGCATCCTCAATATATGATGCATTATTTTTATATGAAGCACCACTATCAACGAACCTTTCAAATTCAGGGAGTATCGTCTGCTGCATATATTTAACAAGATTGTTAGCGTTATCCGATAAATTAGATACTGCTTTAACTACAACCGAATTTATCTGTTGTATTCTGTTTGCTGTTTCTCTGCTTGAATCTGCAAGCTGGCGTATCTCTTCTGCAACAACCGCAAATCCTTTTCCTGCTTCTCCAGCCCTCGCTGCCTCAATCGATGCATTCAATGCAAGAAGATTGGTCTGGCTTGATATACTTAAAATATCATTAGTCAGATTATTAACCTGGTCAACACTTTTGCTGTCTTCAATCGCATTATTTAGTACTTCCAGTATCTCACCAACCTTTTCACTTGTCTGTTCCATATTGTTTCTGGCATTACTTTCCATATTATCAGCATCTTCTTTCATCTGCTTAGAAAATGTATTAATCTCATTTGACTTTGATGCTATTATATCAACGTCTTCACGTACATTATTCGCACTGTCATTAATAACATTAACTGATTGTCCTACATCCTGCATAGTTGCAGATAATTCTTCTGTCATTGCTGATAAATCAGAAGCACTATCATTAGAAGCAGCCACACTTTTATCTACGGCCTCTACAACGCCTTCCATCAGGTTTGTATTCTCAATAATCAGTTTAAGTATTCCCTGAAGTTTTTCCATAAAAATATTAATTCCATTACCGAGATCAGCAATCTCATCATTAGACAGTATTGTAACTCTCTTAGTAAGATCACCTTCTCCATTATCTATTCCACTTATAATTTCCCTAATATCTTTATTCGTTGCAAGTATCGGTTTTATAATATATTTCATAACACAATACAATGCTGTAAGCAGTAACAATATACTTATTGCAATAATAACAATACTACATATAAGAGAACCTGTATATACTGCCGAAAGTCTTTCTCTTGCAGTTGAAGCTGTAGAATTAGCATGTTCTTTTAATACATTTATATTTTCCTGTATTGCACTGCTGCTATCGCTTACTACTCCGTTTGCCAATGCATATGCCTCTTCTTTCTTACCAAGTGCACTATATGCCATAATACTTCCAAGCTCTTTTTTCATAATTTCATAATTCTGTACAAGTGAATTATAAACTTCCTGATCAGAATCACTGACATACTTCTTATAATCTTCAAGATTATTTTCAAGTTCTGACTGTTCCTTCCTTATATTTTCCACTACAGAAATCATTGTATTAAGGTCAGTTGCAATAATATGAGACAACCCCAGCTTATGTATTGACTGTGTTGCACTCTGGATTTCACCTAGTTCTGATATACTATTCATACAATCATCCGTAATATCAGATGCATTTGAATTAACCATTCTTATATTATTAATAGCCATTATATTGGATACCACAGATAATATTCCAAGAATAAATACGGGAATAAGTATCAGTACCTTTAAGCTTGTTCTTTTTTTATTTACCATAAAAGTCTCCATTCTGCTTATCTTAATATCAGCAATGTAATATCATAAAAGCCATCACTTAATAGTTGATGCTGTAATACCATTAACAAGTTTATCCATAAGCTCCTGGTCTGTCATTCCATTATTAGTTCCACTCAATATCGTATCGCCAAAATCTTTGCATGCATCCCAGAAACTGTTGCCAACTCGCTGCAATGTTCCATATTTAGACTGTTCAATTACAGCTTGTATTGCTGGAACTTTTTTCACTTCATCTGAAGCTGCCACATTTATGTTTGACGGTCCCTGATTACGCTCTTTAAATCTCAGTTTTTGATTATCTTCATTAGTCATCCAGTCCGCAAGTCTGCATGCCCAGTCCCTATTCTCTGAATATGCATTAACCCCCATCATCTTATATCCGGTAAAAGAAGACATCTGTACTTCCTTGCCTGCAACAGTATATGTCGGAAGTTTACATGCACCATAATTTTCGCCATATATTGCTTTTACATTCATAACATCCCATACACCGCTTATACCTGCTATAACATCCCCTGACTTCATTGCAGCCGCAATATCTCCATTAGGCATGCTTACAAAACCAGGATTTGATGCTATAGCTGAAAGTGCTGATTTAATATCCGTTCCTTTAATATCACCAGATTCAGAATTCCAATTACATTTATTAGTTACGCCATCAGGATTAATTGATAAATTAAGTCCTGTATTACCAAAAAATGTATACATGTACCACCCCGAATTAAATTCCATGGCAAACTTCTTTCCTGATGATGCCGCTACCGACATCATTTTATCCAATGACTTTACATCATCAGCCGAAAAATAATTTTTATCATAGTACATAAAATAACCGTTATCAGCTGTCATAGGATATGCATATATTTTATCATCTAACGTAGCAGCTTTCACCGATTCTTCAATATTAGCAGATTTTACTTTTTCAGCATCAGGTATCTCAACCAGAACACCACCTGCAACAAGTGATGTAAGCTGATCATCAGGAAATGAAAAAACATCTGCACCATTATGTACATCTGTAAGCATTACATCTCTTACTTTAGCATCTGCCTGAACATCAATTGTAATATCAAATTGTGCCTCATCTTTATAATGTTCTTTAAAACTCTCCACCATTTTTGATGTTGTATCAACATTATCTTTCTCGCTCCATACAGTAAGCTTTACAATATTATTATTTTCGTTGTCCTCTTCTTTTTTAACGTTATCTGTTCCATGTATACCACACCCTGAAAACAGAAGTGCAGATACCATAAAAACTGACATAACTTTCCTTATTTTTTTTTGCATAACAAAATTTCTCCTTTTTTTATTTTTTTACCATATTCATGTGCGTTATTCCCGTGATTCTGTCGTAAATCATATTTCTGGTATCGCTGAAAAGGCATAATACCAGGTCAACGACAAAATATGCCGCTATTATTATAAATATCCCGCATCCGATGCCATAAAACACATATTCCCAGCCGGTGGCTGTTTCTGTCAGTTTATATAAGCCATATGCATATATAAGTGAAGGAAGCTCTATCATATATAATATGATGTATCTGAAAAACAACCTGAAAATCCCGGCTTCTTTAAAATTGGTGCGGTCAGCCATAATATTTTCATTTGTGCCATTCACAAGCCTTATATTAACAAGTGCTTTTCCAACAGTCCGGCCTTTTGATGCAGCTGTAACAACAGTAAACACAATTGTTACATACGCCGAAATGCACATGATATAACGTGAATCATATATTATATTAATAATTATTTCTTTGTTAAATACAAAAAAGGCCACAACAGGTGCAATTATCAATGCAATATCAATAACCCACGCAACAATTCTTCTGAATTCTGATACAATCTCACCACGACTGTATGCTATCTCGTCCAATCTTTCTCTTTTTGGTATAAAAAATACAAAAAGCGGCGTGATTAAATATCCAGTCATTCCACCAAGCGTATTACATATAAGGTCATCAACCTCAAAAAATCTGTATGGATATCTATATATTCCATACAGACCAGATAACTGTGTAAGCTCAAAAAAGAGGCTGTACGCAAATGACATTATAAGCACCTGCCACCATTTTCTTCTGAAATAATATCTCAGATACACTCCAAATGGCAGTAATAAAAGTATATTAAATATTATCTGCCAGAAATCAGCACAGCTGAATATTTTAATATATGTTGCCGGACTTTTAAAATTAATACGTGAATTTACAATCACTCTTTTAACCGCATCAAACGGCACAAGCAGCATGCACGCTGAGTCAGGTGATACAGAATCAAGCGGTGGGAGCGGCAGTATTGTCATAAAATATGACGTCAGCATATAAAATATAAACGTATATATAATTCCGGTTCTCAACACAAGTATAGAACCATATTTGTGATATTCATACAAAATATATGGTATTGTAAAAAGCAATGCAAGAACCGGAAAAACATAACACGCTGATATTATAGGTTTTAAATATATCTGCATTTTTTTAAACTTCGTAATCAAGACATGATCTTATTGCTGTATATGGTCTTACTTTACCGTCTGCAACCGCAACATGCTTAGGATTAACAGCATATGCTTTTAATGCATCAACACTCTCAAATGTTGTATCAAGCATTACATCAGCTGTCGATGACTCAAGCCCGTTAATATTTACATGAACATCAATAAGTCCCGGAATCTGGCCTGCAAGTCCCTCAAGTCCTTCCTTTATACCTTTTTTTACACTTTCTTTTTCTTCTTTACCAAGTTCATCTTTTAATTTCCATAAAATTACGTGTTTAATCATAACCTTTTATCTCCAATCTGTTTTTTACTGATATTCTAATATTATACTATATTTCGAGCTGTTTTGGCAGAAATATCAATATTTTTATTTCACAATCAGATAACTTGTAATGCAATAAAGCGTCTGTCCATTGTATACAACACGCGACCAGCCAACTTCATTGTTATAACCTGTCCTTGTAAGAATCGTTCCATTTTTAACCGACGCAACAACAACCGAATCCGAGTCCGTATAACTTGGCTTCGACCTCAGATTAACTTCATCTTTCGGAGTTACCTCATCATTGCAGCTTATAAACTGAGTCATAAACTGCTGTGTTTCTGTCTGCGTCGGTGCAGACAAATCGGTTGTAAGATAGCTCGATACAGCATAAACATTCTGACCGTTATAGTTAAGCCTTGACCAGCCGCTGTCACTGATTCCTGTTCTTGTCACCGTCTCACCGTTATTTAATGTCGCAATTATTGTTGAATCAGTGTCCTGACTAGGTTTATTTCTTAATCTTACATATTCTTTTGCTGTAACAGTATCATTTACCGATGTAAAATTCATGTTTGCTTCAACATCTGCACTTGCAGCCGCAGCCGTCTCACCGCTCATCGTTCCCGCACTCTGGCTGTATCCGAAATATGCAACATTTATATCAACATTTGTGCTTATTCCGCTTACATTTCCGTTGCTCGTATACTGCCACATTGCACATGCTCCAGAATAAGATGTTGAGGATGTATCCGGATAAGGTACTGACGGATATTGTGCAACCCACATTTTATAATTATTTTCAAGTGTTGATGTATTCCATCTGCTGTTTCCTGTAAGATGCGATGCTGAAGCATAAAACATCGGCGTGTAACCTCTTGAATATATTTCCTGTAAAAATGCATCTGCAACATTAGTCCTGTCATCATTAGACATACCATTCTGCCTGCTGTCCGCCGAGTCAAAACCCTCACAATCAAATGCCACAGGATAAGTTATATTATAATTTGCAATATAATCTGCAACCCAACCAGCTTCTTCAATTGCTTCACTCTCATTTACCGCTGATGAGAAAAAATATACTCCGACTTTTATTCCGTTGGCTGCTGCCTGCTGCATGTTATATTTTGCGTTAGTATCAGCATATATTACACCGGTTTTCTGTGTTCTGTAACCGACTCGTATCATTGCAAAATCAACGCCGGATGATGCTACTTCCGCCCAGTCTATAGTTCCCTGATATTTAGAAACATCTATGCCGATTGTCGTATCTGCCGTTTCATTGCCTCCCGCCGAAAGAGTGACCGAAGCACCTCTTCCTTCATCTGACATTCCCATGTCGGCCTCATACTGAGGGTCTTCCTGCTTTTCTTCATCAGAAGAAAGTGTTGCCGTATCAGAAGCACAGCCTGTCTGCGTCACACTCTGTGCAGTTGTAGTCTCTGTTACAACATCAACCGTTCCGGCTGTCTTATTCTTTTTGCCGGAATTTATCACAACAACTATAACAACTGCAATTATTGCCACTGCAAGCAATGCCGCAACAGGAATGATTTTTCTTATGTCAAACGGCTCGTCTGTAAGATATCCGAACTCGTCTTTGTCTTTCTTAAATAATTTTATAAATTTATTCATAACATAAGCTCCCAATATTCATATTTTGTGATTAACCAGTTATCTGCTAAAATCGGATAAATATCTCCTAATCATAAATCCACAAAGATACAGAAATATATCCCTGTAATCTTTTCTTGATATTGTACCTGTTCTCTGTCTGTCATTTAGATTATTATTCACAGCATCATTATAGTTCCCTTTCTGTATTTGGGCAATACATTTCTTAACTGCATCATGTATGTAGCATTCTTAGCATATTCCAACCATCTATTAGAATAAAATTCATACCCTGTTGTCTCATACACTTCATGCCATAAAGAATATTGGTTCGCCTTTTTCATATTTGCTTGCGAATTAACAATTTCATTGTCTGAATCATGCATACAAATCCACGCATGCGTCCAAATATTTTTTGCATTATCTCCTTCATTCAGCAATTTTTCTATCTGCGATAATGTGTCTCTATCTGCATTTCCTGACACAGTTAATTGATATGTATATGGATCAATAGAAAATGTCAAATCTGCTTGTTTTGATAATGATATTCCATTTTTTGAAAACAGATTTGAAATTTGCTGATTGACAACACTTCTTGCATATTGCTTTTCCTTGTCAGTATTGCGTATATAACCTGTACTTCTTGAAGCACCTGTATATACATCCTTGTAATTTCTTAATGCATAATCATACCGGGCAAATCCAGCCGAATATTTTCCCCCTGTTTGTAACATTCTTTTCTCATTGCGGTAAGCTATGGAACGCTGATCTTCTGTCATATATGAGTAAAAATTAGGTGAGGTCACATCACAATATTTTGATTCGATATATGCCATTGGATCAGAATGAGACAAATTTTCTTTGTACACTTTATCATAATGCTCCTGCAAAACTTTTTGTACGAAACGATCTTCCTCGGTAAGTCCATCATATTGATAACCTACAGTTGTACCAGTACTGGAAGTGTTTGGCAGATTATTTAAATCCCTGCCTACTGGTATGTTGTTGTAATAATTATTTACAGTAACCATACTAGCCCCTACCTTATATAAGTCTCATAAACAATACAATGCTGCCAAATGCGACATAGCTGCATAAAATGCAGTAAATCCAAAGAATCAATATCTTTCAAAAAAGATATTTTCACCAAGGGGAAAGTCTGCCCTTTTTTAGGCAAAAAATATTTTTTGTTTATCTATTGACATTTATTAGCTGGACTTTCACATTTCATTTATCGTTCAATGATAAATATTTTATATAGCCAACTATCTGTACAACATTTCTATACTTCTTCATCTATCTTGCTTGATGTTAATAAAGAATCCGTCTTAGAGTATGTACCATTATTTGTATAGGTTGCACTCGCCCGGTTTGCAGCATTCGATATACCAGTTGCTTTCTGCGATATTTTGCTTACAAAAGAATTATATCCTGTAAAGACCGTTTTCAGCGAACTGATATCTGCCTGCTTTAAAGCATCCTCATCTAATTCCAACTTGTTTCCTTTTCCTATGGTAATACCTATTTTGGCAAGCATATTACTGTTTTTGTCTGTCATTCCAGTCATCCATGAAGCATTTCGCAATACATCCTTTGTATTAGATTCTCCGGCTTCCTTAACTACATCATTATAATCTTCAACAAAAGATTTTACTGCCTTGGTGATTTTATCCCAGTCATAATCCTCTACCTCAATCTCTTCCCCCGTTTTTTCATCTTTCTTTTTTATTTTCTTTTTTTCCCAAAGAGAAGAGTCATTCAAAGCATCTGCTGATTTTTTCAGAGAATCTGCACTTGTTTTCATCAAGGTAAGTTTTTGTGAAGTATCACCTTTTCCCGATAATTTTTCAGCATCCTGTTTTGCATAATATGCTTTCATAAGTTTTCCATAGCTTCCATTTTTGATTGCAGCATAATCAGAAAGCATATTTGTATTGCCTACTGATGAACTATCTGACGTTCCACTAAACAAAGCTGAAAAATCTACATTGCTGTTATATTTACTTGTATAATCACTAAAACTTTTGATTTCTGACATAACACCAGCCTCCTTTCCGAACTATAAACGTATATCTATCGGTGTATATACTACCGACTGTCCACTTTCTGATGCTGGATTTGTTATTGTTTCTGCTGTTTCTATTTTGACATCTGCATTCTCTGATGCATCTGTTGTCGTATCTGCATTTTCCTGTGTATTCTCTGCTTTCTGAGTTTGATTCTTCTTTGTTTCTGCTGCATCTGTACGGTTGTCTGCCTTTGCTGCTTCTTCCATAGATTTATTTGCATCTGAAAGTGAAGACATCTGTGCTGCTGTTGCAGACTGCGCTTTTGCCTGCAAATCTGCCAGTTCTTCTTCTTTCTTTTCGGTATTGCCTTTTCCAGCATCTTGCTTGATTTCAGACTCAAGCACACCGGCTCTTCCTTCCATCTGTGTTGCCATACTACCCTGCACTTTTGCTTGCTTCATAGATGAATCTGCGGAAATCATTGCCCGCATACCTGCCTGTGACAAGCCTGTTCCTTTCTTTGCAGATGTATTTTTTGTACCAGCCACCATATCATCCATAGATGATTTTTTACTCTGCTGTTCCTTTCTCTGTTCAATCTGGTGCTGTCTTAACTGTTGATTGAGATTTGTAATTTCCTGCTGTATCTCCTGACGTTTCTTCATCTTATCCTCTAATGACAGTTCTTCATTTGATGATAAGTCCTGCAATTTCTGCTGTGCATTTGCAATCTGATTCTGAATATTTTTACTCACAGAATCATTCGCCTGTGCCATTCCCATTGCTCCTGTCTGCGTATTCGTTCCGTTAAATCCATTAATTTTCATCATTTCGTTGTCCTCCTTGAGCTAATACTCTGAAATCCGTTTCCTGAAAATCTGTATAACATGATTTCTCTTTATTTTTTCTTTCGGCATATCTTTCTTCACAATAAACCGTAATGTTGTGAACCGCCCTTTTTTCGTTGTGAAGCAGTCTGAAAATGCTTTTCAGACTGTCGCAGTGCTCCTCAAATATTGTTGCAAGCAACATATTTTCATCGCTACCTGCGCAAAAAAAGCACTACATATTTCTGTAATTTCTGTAATTTACAAAATACATAGTGCCAATTTATTTCTTTATTCTACCTGCATCATAATGCTAAGGATTACTTCCTCATTTCCCTGCTCCAAAGATATATCTCCCATATACATTCTGGCAACCCGGCGAATGTTATTCAGACCCATTCCATGTTCCCTCCCAGATTTGGTTGTTTCTGGCAAATCGCTATCACCAAAATTAAGCTGACCCCCAAAACTGTTTTTTATGGTTATCATAAAGATACTGTTTTTCCGAAAAGAAGAAATGCTGATATACGGATCATCTCCACTTACATTTTCCATGCAGTTATTCAAGGCATTATTCATGATCACACTCAAATCAAATGCATTTAACTTCGTATTCTGCGGATAATGAAAATCCGACAGAAACCGAATCTGCCTTTCTTTTGCTTCTCTCAGCTTTTCCATCAAAATGACATCAATTACCGGACTTCCTGTCTTTATTTCCGGAGATACCTCGTCCCATTCATTTTTCAGATGTTCCAAGTATTCTGTAGCATCATCCATATTATTATGTGCCACCAGATGTTCCAGTGTCTGTATATGATTTCCCATATCATGGCGCATGGAGCGGATATCCCGATACAACTTTTCGACTTCCTCGATATGCTTTTTCATGTCACTGATCTGATTTAATACCAGCTCTTGTCCCCGCTGTTCTTCCTGCATCTCTTTCCAGTTTTGAAACATTACAATCACAACAAGAATAGCAACTATGGAAATCAGATAGTGTAAAAAGCTTAAAGCTCCATAAAATCCATATGTATCAATCAAGTTCTTTCCAGTATCTCTTTCGTATATCATGAGATAATATTGTAAAATGCCATACCCAGTGACGCCTACAAGTGAAGGTATAATAAGCATTACCATCTCTTTGACGCTCATTTCATCTTTTTTGTATATATACGCTTTATTGATCAGTCCTATTGCAACCGCAATAAAAGCAATACAAAGTACAATATCCAAAACTCTGGTTCCAACATATAGTCCGTATTGCAACCACACTTTTTCTGCACTCATATTCCGAAATACAAGTGCTTTTGTAACAAGATCATCAAGTCTGGCTGCCATTGCAACCGTTAACCATCGGATCGAAAAGAACGTAATTGCAAGAAATATTTTCTGATATATATTTCTTCTGTCCTCTACATACATTGCAAGAAACGCTGCTATAACTCCAATCAGATATGCGGAAAAATTATCAATCTGTGGCGGAATCATATATAAAACAAGCATAATCGTAATATAAACAATACTGACTGCCACAGCCCCTTTTTTCTTTTTTATATAGGGACAAACAAATTTTCCAAAATAGATTCCTGTAATCATAAGGAGTGCAATAACAGAAATTTTCGATGTAACCATCCAGCATTTTTCTACCAAACTCATCCGATTTCTTTTCCTTTCCTCTGATTATATTTCAAATATTGTTTTACAAACTCAGAATAATTCTGTTTTGCAATCAATGCAGTTCCATTTTCCATCGTCACACAATTTGCATCATATTTCTGAACATATTTGAAATGTACGAGGTAGGCTCTGTGTGTACGAAAAAAATCTGCTCCCGCAATTTCACTCAGTTCCTGCAATTTTCCATAATATTCAATATTCGTATCCCGTGTATGGATAATGACTTTTCGATTATATACCTCAGCATACACAATATCCTTCAAAAACACTTTCATATGGCTTCCTCCGGACTGCACCATCATGTATTTTTCATCCGATTGATTTTCAGAATATTTTTCAATGCTTCTGACTGCACGTTTCACAACTTCCTCAAATTTTTCATCTGAAAACGGTTTCACCAGATAATGAAATGCTGCAACATCAAATGCCTGAAAAACATACTCCTCCACAGCAGTTACAAATATCAATACCATTCTTTCATTTTTCTGACGCAGAATCCTTGCCGTTTCCATTCCATCCATTCCTGGCATCTGAATATCCAAAAATAGAATATCCGGCTCACAACCACTTGCAATCAATTCATCACCAGATAAATATTTTTCTATTACTGCATCCGGTAATAATTTCTTTATTTTTTCTTCTAATATCAATCCTATAGACTTATCATCATCACAGATTGCAATTTGCATCTTGTCACTTCCTTGCTTACATACAATTATATTTATTATATCGGAAAAGTTCTTTTAATAGCTAGCCACCATGTTGTGAACCGACCTTTTTTTGTTGTGAAATAGAATATCACATATAACGCGTTATTTGCTTCCTGTTAATACGCAAAAACACTGTATCTCAAACTCATTGAAATACCATGCTTCCCCGCATTTTCTATATTGTTCTATTGATATTATTACTTTACTATCCGACACGCCTCTTGGCGTGACTGTATCTATCAAAAAAGAAGCCAGCAGTTTATTCACACACTACTGACTTCCTATACTACTCATTTTATTTACTTCGCTGCGTCTCAGACAAGTTTTCCATCACTAAACATAACCTCTGTTTTCCCGCCATCCTTTTACATACCACCTGATTCCAACATATACCAGTTGCACAAATAATAAGAGAAATAGCAGATTGATCGGCAATACTGTCTTTATCGAATCTCCAAAGTAGATTGTTATTGCCATGCTTATAAGTATCACCATTACAGTAATCATATCCCAACAGTATTTCTTATATAACCCTGCAATCTTCATCCCTATAAACACTACAAGTATTCCCGCACCCACCAGACATCCACTATAAACCAGTATTTTTATCAGCCAGTATATAATTCCAGCAACGACAGGATTGGATATTCCATTACTAATCTGTGCCACGGTCTTTCCTGTCAGTACAACCCAGCCAGCAATGGTCTGTGTGAAAGTTGCGATTGTATCAAAGAATACCACGCAATCAGAAATAAATATTTTTGACCGTATCATCTGAAAAAGAGTAGTTGATACGGAATACCATATCAGCAGAAACATCAATGCTTCATACATGGCTGTTTTTGTTTTATATCTGCCTGCCAGTTTTTCTCTCTGTGTATCATACCTTTCCTTAGCTTTCAGATAAGCTGTCTGTTTACAATTCCCGCACTTTTGATAGAGTACCGGCTTTTCAACCGGTATCTCTACTTTTTTCTGATGGGAGAGTGCATAATCCCGTTCCTGTTCTGCCTACCTTAGCTTATCTTGACATTCCTCTGTCATGATTTCGGCAGCGTGCGTTTTCTCTTTCTCGCTCTGCAATAATTCTTTTGTTTTCCTCAAGTCGTTCTTTAAGGCTTGAATGTTCCCTGCTTTGTTCTCGCTGTTTAACTTCTCGTTCAAGGTCAGCGATTCGTCGATCTGCATTTTCAATTTCTCGATAGTCCGGTCTTTCTGGTCGAGTTCTTCCTGCATCTGCTCTGTCAGCATTAGCAGTTCTTCCAGTTGATCGTCGCTCTTTGAGTTTTCGTATTCTGTCATCTATATCCCTCGCTTTCTCTATCTGCTGTTCAATGTCAGTAATTCGCTGTTCTGTTTCTGTAATAATCGGTTCTCGCTGTTTAATTTCTGTGCTAATTCCTGCCATTGCTGATTCTCGTCTGTAAGTCGCTGTATCTGGTCTGCCTTTTCTTCCAGAAGCATCAGCAGTTCTTCTGTATCCGGCAAGATTTGAAGCAGCTCTGATAATTCTTTCTCTAATTGCTGCAATCGTTCTTCCTGCTCCTGAAAGCACATCAGCT
>OGMB01000776.1_pt1 | contig 15916 bp, 10 predicted proteins | sample 1573001 | NCBI WGS metagenome assembly OGMB01 (sample SAMEA2581921, study PRJEB24529) | metagenome | biome: Human gut stool | place: China | collected 2011
TTGCGAAGCAAATGCGACTGCCCTTGCAGGAGCAGAGGATTTGTCCTCCTTGTTTGCGAAGCAAATCCACTGCGTTGTTCTTTTGCTGCAATATAGTCACTAAGGTAATTTGCCACTTCTTTTTCAGTACACATTGCCATTACACTTGTCGTAACCTCATCGGCTTCCCTTATGCTCCATGATGCAATGTTTTTTCTTGTCTCAAGCACATTGGATGGAGAAACCGAAAATTCATCAAGCCCAAAACTTAAGAGCAGTGGTATCATACATGGATTTCCTGCCGCCTCTCCACACATTCCGGCTTCTATCCCCGCTTTTTTTGCATTTTCAATAATATATTTAATTATTCTTAATACCGACGGATGAAACACAGAGTAAAGATATGCAACATTTTCATTTCCTCTGTCAACTGCCATCGTATACTGTGTCAGATCATTCGTTCCTATCGAAAAGAAATCCACTTCCTTTGCAAGCAAATCTGATATAAGTGCTGCGGCCGGTGTCTCAATCATAATGCCAAGTTTAATATCTTTATCATATGGTATCTTTTGCTTGTCAAGACTTTCTTTTACTTTTTTCAGAAGTGTCTTTACTCTCAGGACTTCTTCAAGCGATGTTACAAGCGGTATCATTATCCTTACTTTGCCAAATGCACTTGCTCTTAATATTGCTCTTAGCTGCGTTGTAAAGACATCAACTCTTCCAAGACAGAATCTTATTGCACGATACCCGAGAAACGGATTAGTTTCTTTTGCAAGTCCCATATACGGAATATTTTTATCACCGCCTACATCAAGCGTTCTTATCGTAAGTGTTTTTCCTTTTAAAACTATTGCCGCCTTTTTATATGCCTCAAACTGTTTTTCCTCATCCGGCATTGAAACACCATTCATAAACAGGAATTCTGTCCTGAATAGTCCAACACCCTCAGCACCGCTTTTCATACCTTTTACGGCATCATCTTCATTTCCGATATTGGCCGCAAGGCACACCTTATATCCATCAGAGGTAACAGTTTCCCTATCAATATATTTTTTTAATTCTTTTACTTTTTTCTGATATTCTTTTTTCTTTTTAGTATATATCTGAACCGTCTTCTCAATAGGTTTTAAGAAAACTTCCCCATATTCGCCATCTACAATAACGCTTTCATTATCGGCAATCTTTGAACATGCATCCTTCACACTTAAAACTGCCGGAATTTCCAGTGCTCTTGCAAGGATAGCCGCATGTGATGTCTCACCGCCTTTTTCCGCAATTATACCCACAACATGTTTCGTATCCATCGCTGCAGTGACAGAAGGATGAAGCTGCTTTGCAACTATTATTGTATCAGGTTCAAGATTTGATAAATCTACTGTAACATTGCCTGACAACATCGATAATATCCTGTGCTTCAGATCTTCTATATCTGCCACACGCTGATTCATAACTTCGCTGTCGAGCGAGGCAAATATATCCGCATAAAGCGAACATGTTCTGTCAACTGCAGCATCTGCACAAAGGTGCTCATTTTCAATAAATCCGATTATCTGCTGGTTCATCTCAATATCTTCTATAAGATAAATCTGATTCTGAAGAACAAGAGACGTCTTATCATTTTTTTTTAACTTTTTCTTTAATTCTTCTATTATATTTTGTGTATCTGCAATAAACTTCTTTTTTACATTTTCATATCTTCTTAATTCAGCCGCCGTGTCACTCACAATCTCAGTCTTCGCCTCTATCTGAGGTTCATCTATTATAAGTGCATGTCCTATTCCTATACCTTTTGAAGTTCCAATACCCCTTATCATACACGTCTCCATTCCGGACATTATGTCTCACTGATTAAATACATATTTTGCCATATTTACAAGTGTCTCACTCGTATCTCTCGAATATATCGTTTCCCTTGCAAGAACCGGGTCATCAGTAATAATATTATCAACGCCTTTATTCGTAAGATTCTTTATCGATGTTGCATTATTAACAGTCCATGCATATACTTGTTTTCCAGAATTATGAATTGCATCTACTATCTGTTTTGAAAGGAATGACGCATTCATACTGAAGAAATCCACATCATCCATACTGTAAAAATCACCATATGCTATAGATAAAATGTAGCCCACCTGTATATCATCCGTAAGTTCTTTTACTCTTTTTAACATATTATAGTCAAATGATGTAATAACGCAATCATTCTGCATATCATATTTTTGTATAAGTTCTGCCACTTTATCAGCCGTATATACCGTATCTCCGCTTTTTAATTCAATATTAAGCCGTGCTTTTCCTTTTACAAATCTTAATACTTCTTCCAGCGAAGGCACTTTTTCGCCTGCAAATTCTTTTCCAAAATATGAGCCTGCATCAAGTTCCCTTATCTGGCTGTAAGTAAGTTCTGAAACCTTTGCATTAACACCGGTTGTTCTGTAAAGGCTGCGGTCATGCATAATAACCGGCACATTATCTGATGTCAGCTGGACATCCAGCTCAATAAAATCTGTCATATTTTCAACTGCAAGTTCAAATGCAGCCATTGTATTCTCCGGTGCTTTTATTGATGAACCCCTGTGTGCCGTGATTTTTGTTTCATGAAATATCGCAATACTCTCAAACGGATTTTTGTTAAACGTCCTGACAACATAAAAACTGTTAAGACCTATTGACATTATAAGTATCAGAAAATATATCATTCTTTGAAGCCTGAAAAACTTTGATTTTATCCTTATAACAACATAATCAATTTCTTTAGGGTCAGAATAATAATAATACATTCTTGATATCATAGTATATGATATTGGTACAGCAAGGTATAAAAGCAGTATTCTTATGCCAATTCTTATATTTTTTAACACTGACAGATATATGGCACTTCCCATATAAGCCATATTAAGAATTTTTACTCCTGCAAACAAAACAGCCGTAATTATTACATAAAACAATATTATAACTGCAAGTATTGCCAGATTATATAATATAAGTGACATTAATGTAGGCAGGAAATGTTTTCTTACTGTTGATGCACTCTGCCTGTATGACGTCCTGAAATTATCACCCTCAAGCACACATATATTAAATGAGTAAACACCCATTATTACAATTGTATAAACCACTATTACAGCTACAGCCAGCCCAGCCTTTACAATTGCAGGTCCATTAATTACATATATTCTGAAAGCAGTTATTGTTTTTTCTGACAATACAAGACTGCCAAGCATCGTTACATTAATTGCAAGTATTGAGATAAAATAGAAGAAAATAAGCGGTAGATTCCGGATATTAATAAGCCTTTTCATCCTTTTTAAAGATGTAAATGCTATCTCAAGAACAGATGCTTTACACTGCTGCCGTTTCAATTCAAAGCACGCTGCAAGAAAAGACATCTCATATATACAATAAAATACAAAAATAACAACAGCCGCAAGCATAACTATCCACGAAACAGGATTCTTGAAAATCCGTATTATATACTCATTCGTAAGATACTTTGCTCCGGCTGCTTTCATAACAAGATTTATTATTAAAATTGCAATAGGATAAAATACTGCCGTTGCCGCAAGTTTATATGTAAGTTCAAATACTAAAATGTTTCTTCCACTTCTTCTTAACATCCAGAAGTCATCTTTAATTTTTCTAAACATAAACTGCTCCCAAATTCATAATCATACGGCAGCACATTTTTATGTGTGACACCGGTTATCTTCTTAGAAAACCTTTTAAAACCCCATCATTATTTTCACCTGCAATCTGATGTGCAAACTGCCATGTGAAATCAATAAGATAAGTTATAACAATTATAGTTCCCGCTACATATGCAACTCTTACATCAAGCATCTTAACCGCACCTTCTACATAACGATTAAAAACACCAAATATAAACAATGCAAGCACGCCCCATGCCAATGTGCTTTCGAGGCACAAAATTCCTTTATAGTTAAAAGGAAGATGTTCATAATTCCACCATACCGAACCAAAAAGTTTTAACATGAGTCTGGCTGTAAGATACTCAAAAATCGTTGCACATACGCATCCTGCAAAATAAAGTGCCACATAATTATGCTCAATCGGAGCAAAAATATTATACGCAATAAATGTGCCAAATCCATATATAACACAGAAAGGCAACCTGGCAAAACCTCTGTTCTCCCATCTTTTGAGCTGGATGCGTATAACAACGCACTCCATTGCCCATCCAAAAAAACTATACGCAAAAAACCATAAAGCAAATTGTCCGAAATTCATTCCGTGAAAAGTATAACCCATAATTTTCCTCATTCAAATATCCATATAAACTGCATATGGTCTTTATATTTTAATATAATATTTTTTCGTTTCTGCCATTTCTGGCATCAACAATCATTATAATGTATAGTCTTACATACATTACAAATGCAAGCATAAGTGCTCCGGCACATACAAGAAGAAGAATATCCTGAACATGAACCTCCATCTGAGGAAATGCGACAAGTGCAAGCATAACAACATATAAAATTGCAGTACACACTTTGCCGTACCACTTTGCTCCATTAAGTCTCTTTTTCGCAAATTTCATCACAAAAAAACCTGTAACTGCTGATATTACCTCTTTCAAAACAAGAAATATAACCAAAAGGTACATATATTTTACTCTTACAGTAAGTGCAACAAGCATTGCAAGCTGCATAAGCTTATCTGCAAGCGGGTCTATTATTCTTCCCAAATCTGTAATCATATTGCATCTTCTTGCAATCTGTCCATCAAAAAAATCAGTCAGCCCCGACAGCATGACTACAAGTGTTGCAAGATAAAAATCCTGTGGTCTTTCTGCCGTAAAATAAATATGAAGAAAGAGCGGAACCATAAGTATTCTCAAATAACATAATATATTTGGTATTTTAATTAAGTCTCCAAGCTCAAATTTAAATTTCATAACTCATCCTCATAAATCAGACACATGATTATGCCATAAGGCTGTCAAGTGTAGCACGTACTGCCTTTATGAAATCCTGTGTATTTAATGTCTTTGGATTTGGAAGTGTTGTAATAAGTGCCAAATCCTTTGTCATCTCACCATTCTCAATTGTCTTGATACAAGCCTCTTCGAGCTTATCTGCAAATTCACCGAGTGCAGGAATATTATCAAGTTCGCCTCTTTTTCTCAATGCACCTGTCCATGCATAGATAGTTGCAATTGGGTTTGTAGATGTCTCTTCACCCTTGAGATGCTTGTAGTAATGTCTCTGAACAGTACCATGTGCTGCCTCGTATTCAAAATATCCGTGAGGTGATACAAGCACTGAAGTCATCATTGAAAGTGAACCGAATGCCGTAGCAAGAAGATCACTCATAACATCACCGTCATAATTCTTGCATGCCCAGATATAACCGCCCTCAGAACGGATAACTCTTGCAACCGCATCATCAATAAGTGTATAGAAATACTCGATTCCAAGTTCTTTGAACTTATCAGCGTATTCCTTATCATATATATCCTGGAATATATCCTTGAATGTATGGTCATATTTCTTAGAGATAGTATCCTTGCTTGCAAACCATAAATCCTGCTTTGTGGCAACAGCAAATTCAAAACAGCTTCTTGCAAAACTTTCAATACTGTCATTTAAGTTGTGCATACCCTGAATGATACCGTCACCCTTAAAGTCATGTATAAGTTCTCTTGTCTCGTTACCGTTAGCATCTGTATATACAAGTTCAGCCTTTCCAGGTCCTTTCACCTTCATCTCTGTTGCCTTGTATACATCACCATATGCATGTCTTGCAATAGTAATAGGCTTCTTCCATGTCTTAACATATGGCTCAATACCTTTTACAATAATTGGTGCCCTGAATACTGTTCCGTCAAGCATGGCACGTATTGTACCGTTAGGACTCTTATACATCTCTTTTAAGTTATATTCTTTTACTCTTGCTGCATTAGGTGTAATTGTAGCACACTTAACAGCAACACCATACTTCTTAGTTGCCTCTGCCGAATCAATAGTAACCTGGTCATTAGTCTCATTTCTATGTACAAGACCCAAATCATAATATTCTGTATTCAAATCAATATAAGGAGTGAGGAGTTCATCCTTAATCAACTGCCAGAGAACTCTTGTCATCTCGTCTCCATCCATCTCAACCAGCGGTGTTGTCATCTTAATCTTTTCCATGCCACAATTCCCTTTCTTCCCTATTAACATATAACCATATAAAGTGAAATCGCTTTTACAGTTAAATTGTTACATTTTTTGTGAACATTATACTTTATTTTAAAATTTTTGTAAACCCTGCACGCTCTATTGCTTGTATTTACTTCATTTGTCTGCTATAATTCTTTTCAATGCAAATATTTCGGAAAAACAAGGAGGATTACACATGTGTGGTTTTGCTGGATTTACTGGTTACCTTGAAAACGGTAAAGATGTTCTTACTAATATGATGAACAGAATCGTACACAGAGGTCCGGACAGTGCCGGACAATATATAGATGATAAAGCATATATGGGATTCCGCCGTCTAAGCATTATTGACCTGGACAACGGAAGCCAGCCTATGTTTAATGAAGATAAAAAGATTGTAATAACATTCAACGGTGAGATTTACAATCATCAGGAATTAAGAAAAGAGCTTATTGAAAAAGGACATATTTTTGCAAATAATTCTGACACAGAAGTGCTTATACACGCTTACGAAGAATACGGTGAAGACATGTTAAACAAGCTGCGTGGCATGTTTGCTTTTGTAATCTGGGACAGTGCAAAAGAAACTATTTTCGCTGCAAGGGATTATTTCGGAATCAAACCATTTTACTATGCCGTTGTTGACGGCAATCTCGTATACGCATCAGAAATTAAAAGTATTCTTGAATATCCGGGATATAAAAAGGAAGTAAATGAAGTCGCTCTCGAAAATTACCTCACATTCCAGTATTCCGTGCTTGAAGAAACATTTTTCAAGGGCATATACAAACTCATGCCTTCACACTGCCTTACTTTCCACAACAAAGAACTCAATATCAAAAGATACTGGGAGCCGGAATTTGATGCAGATGAATCAAAGACTCTTGACGACTGGATTAATGAAATTGACGATGCAATGCACGATTCTGTTGAACACCACAAAATCAGTGATGTTGAAGTCGGCTCTTTCCTTTCAAGCGGCGTAGATTCAAGCTATGTTGCCGCAACATTTAATGGCGACAAGACATTTACGGTTGGATTCGATTATGAAAAATATAACGAAATCAACTATGCAAAAGCTTTATCAGATAAGATTAAGATTGATAATTACAGCAAGCTTGTATCAAGTGAAGAATACTGGGCCGCAATTCCAAAAATCCAGTACCACATGGACGAACCGCTTGCAGACCCTGCAGCAATTGCTTTGTATTTTGTAAGTCAGACAGCATCAAAGCATGTAAAAGTTGCTCTTTCCGGTGAAGGTGCCGATGAATTCTTCGGCGGCTATAACATTTACCGCGAACCTCACGACCTTGCAGGATTCCAGAAACTTCCTCTTGGTCTGAGAAAAGGACTTGCTGCATGTGCAAAGCATATTCCTTTCAAATTCAAAGGCAAAAACTTCTTAATAAGAGCAAGCAAGCCTGTAGAAGAAAGATTTATAGGCAACGCATTTATATTTAACGAAGAAGAAAGAAGCCGTGTATTAAAGAATCCTACAGGAAAATATAATCACACAGAGCTTACAAAGCCTTTCTACGATAAGGTAAAAGACAAAGACGACGTCACAAAAATGCAGTATATTGACATTAACTTCTGGCTTATCGGCGATATTCTTCTGAAAGCCGACAAGATGAGCATGGCTCACTCACTTGAAGTGCGTGTTCCGTTCCTTGACAGAGAAGTATTTGATGTTGCAAGACACATTCCTACAAAATATAAGGTAAATGCACAAAATACGAAATACGCCATGAGAATGGCAGCACACCGCTATCTTCCTGATATGGTAGCAGAGAAAAAGAAACTCGGTTTCCCTGTTCCTATCAGAATATGGCTTAAAGATGAAAAATATTACAATATCATCAAGAAAGCATTTACAAGCGATGCCGCAAAGAAATACTTTAACACAGACACGCTTATCAATTACCTTGATGAGCATAAAGAAGGCAAAGCAGACAATTCAAGAAAAATCTGGACAGTATACATGTTCCTTGTATGGTACAACGATTACTTCGGCGACGGATACAATCCTGAACTGCCGGCGGCATAAGACGATAAAATCACAGAGCACATCATTGATATATTAAGTTCAATGATATGCTCTGTTTTTTTACTTGTTTTTTACACTTTAATACCACATATCCACAACATCGAATTGATTATTTTGACATTTCAACAAAACTTTAATTGTTTTAAGATTCATGTTTTCTTTACTCATCTCATTAGTGGCAAATGTTACTTTTATAAAATATTCTCCTTCATATTCAACCACAGCAGAATCAAATAACGAAATTGAAGATTCTGCAAACGGAAATTCTGTAATATTATTTTCCTTCATGAATCCTTGGGCTTCCCATTCCTTCATTGTCTGTACTATTACAGCTTCCTGTTCATGTGTGAATGAGATTTTATGGTTATCAACAACAAATGTTGTCATTTTTTCCTGTGAATCTTTTTTGTATATATCTGTCATTTTTTGTATTGACGCGGTTCCCGTCGTTACGATATATTCAACTGCCAGTTCTTTAATCCCGTCATTATCAATATCAACTTCCGCAAATCCGACATCTGCTTCTCTTCCTTTGGCAACACTTAACCTTGCATTGTCTATTGTGCAGCTTTCGCCTGCATATGTAAAATAATCCTGTTCTTCACCAATTTTTAAAACAGCCTTTATATCATTTTTTGCCCACTCTATCATATCCGTTTCTTTTTTTGATATGTCAGATGACTTTAATGTATAATCAACTCTTTGGACATTGGGATTTTTATCCCATACCCTGGCATAACTTTCTGTTTCATTATTTTGAATATTATCACCGACGTTATTGGCATTACCGCAACCTGCAAATAATATTGCCATCAGCATAGTTAAAAAAAAATATTTTTTCATTCTTCACCTTTCTAACTCATGACTTAATAATATGAAAAGAATATATTTCTATCATTATATGAATATATTATATCACACAATTCGTCATATGAATCAACGCTTCCATACCCTACAATAAATACATCTTTAACTGCATTCCCATCATAATACATAGTCCCATCATAACTAAAATTGTCGTAGCAAAACCATGCTCTATAATATTTTTGATATGACATACCACTAGGCTTTGCATTAATAATATTCCAATCATACTCGTCCAATGTTGTACACAATAAGCATGCCATATAAACAGCATTAGCCCAACCTACTTCGCCACTATTTTGAGCTTTCACCGTATTATACGAAGGTTCATTTGGTACACCCGCTGCTGAAAACTGATACTGCTCTAACACAACATCTCTTGGCGAAGTTCCATATTCAACCGCTCTATTTCGTATAACCCAAGCTATTGCATCTTGGTCTCTTGTTACACTAGTATTTTCTCCATATATTACTCTAGCTAATATCTCAACGTCTGACAAATTTTGATACCAATCACTCGTATATGGTGCTGACGAATTAAACCATTCGTCATCTAACAGTTGCTGTTGCCAACAATAAATTGAATAATCTAAATCATCTGAATATTCCAAAAGACTTATATTATTATTTTCTTTTATAACTTTATTAGTCAATGCATCAAAAAAGACACCATTTTCATAATATAATTCTGTTTCATCATCTAAGTAAGCACATATATTCCTAATTTTATTTATATTCCCAATAAATTGTTTATCTTCACATTCTTCCCACGAACAATTCACATACTTCAATACGTTCAAAACAAAATCAGTATTATCCATATATTCATATTTAGCAATTTCCTCATTATCATTATCAACTATGCCACTAATTCTGTTTTTTTCGTCCCTCTCGTATAAATATTTATCTCCATCATAAATAAATCCACTAACCATGTAAAATTTATAATTGTAATTATATTCATATAAATATTCTATTATTTTTTCATTTCTTATTTCTTTAACCAATAAATTTTTCTCATTATATATAAATGAACTAATTTCTTCCCCCTGCTTCCATATTCTATATCCACTTTCATTATATTTATTTTTCACTACTACATTATTATTAATAATAACCTGTTCCAAACAATTATCATTAAATATGTATTTTTCACTTTTTATCTCTTCGCCTTTGACATCATTTAAATTACCAATAGTAATTAACACTGCAATTAACATTATAGATATAATTTTCTTCATACATAACCTCACTTATACATTTATCAATTTTATTATTGTGCTACATAATTTTCTTAATTTTTATCACACCTTTCTGTTTTCCATATTGATATTTACTATCTTGGATTAAATTATTATTTATTATATTCAGCCGAAATATACAAATTTTTATCTCTTTATCAAATACATAAATTTGATAAAACATCTATACTTTTTAATCTTGTGTATATATTCTACACTCAAACATCACTTATAATTTCATTATATATACCATTGTATTCATGTCAATACAATTTGCCCCAAATGCACTTTTTTTGCCCCAAATGCAAACATTAATTTTTGTTTGACCGTAAACTGTTTAATCTCTGAATAACCGTTTGTTTTTTCTGCCTGCTTAAAGGAACTCTTTGCCCGTTATTTAATATAACCTCATTTCTAATTATATCTTCTATCCAAAGATAATTTGCAATGTAACTTTTATGTACCCTGATAAAACCTTTCGCTTCCAAAGTTTTTTCAAGAATTTCTAATGTAGCTTTTATACGAACCTCTTTATCTTCCAGTTTTATTTTCAATTCGTGACGAAATACTTCAAACATCACTATATCTTTTATATTAAATCTTAGCGGTCTTCTCTCTCCCGGAATCGTAAAATTAATATATTGCAGTTCCTCTTCACTTTTTTCTTTTAAAACTGCAATTACCTCTTTAATATCTTCCTCCAAGTGTTCTTTTCTTATGAATCGATACGGATTATATTTCATAACTTCAACTACTGCATCCAGTTTTGATAATATAAATATCATCTTTGTAAATGTATATTTTTCTCTTATGCATCTTGCCATATCAATACCATTTATATCCGGCATATCCATGTACAGAAACACGCAATCATATACTTTGTCTGATTGCATAAGTAATTTACTGTCTGTATAAATATCCACATCAACACTACCAAGTTTCTCCTCTATCTTTAATTTAATAATTGACGCAAATTCTTTATCAATATCGCATATCGCTATATTCATATGTACCCCCTTATATTTCATAAAATATATTTTAAAATCCCCCTTCATATTTGTACCAATAGCCTTGTAACGAACGGTACTGTATTTGCAACCAAAGGTATGTAATTTTACATTTATAAACTTTTTGTGCTATTTATTATATATTATGGATATTTTGAATCGTATAACAGCATCATAATGTTTCTGCTTTTTCTCATCACTGCAATACAAAAAAAGACGCGGAAATTTCCGCGTCATGAATACTCATATTTTCTATATTTCTGCTACATTCAAATCTTCTTTCCGGCAAGAACCTCTTTATAATCCTTGTAATTTTCTTCAAGAAGTGTTGGTGTATCAAGACCGTAAGGACAGTGTGCCGAACATTGTCCACAATGTATACAGTCTTCTATTTTTTTCATCTTTGCCTGAACCGCTTCTGTAAGCTGAAGCTCTGATGGTGAACGTCGAAGAAGAAGTGACATTCTTGCACAGTTGTTAATTTCAATGTGGGCCGGACATGTCGGAACGCAGTATCCGCAGCCCCGGCAGAAATTACCGGCAAGCTCTTTCTTATCTTTTTCTATAACAGCACGAATCTCATCATCCATAACAGGCGGATTATCTATATAACTTATAAATTCTTCAAGTTCTGACTTTCTCTGTACACCCCATATAGGAAGAACATTATCATATTCTGCCTGATATGCGTATGCCGCTTTTGAATTGGTTATAAGCCCTCCCGAAAGTGCTTTCATAGCAATAAATCCCATATTTTTACTGCGACAGACTTCTACCAGCTCATGTTCTTTTTCTGTTGCAAGATAATTAAACGGAAATTGCAATGTCTCATATAAGCCTGATTCTATAGCTTCATTTGCAACATTAAGCCTGTGGTTTGTAATTCCTATATGTCGGATTTTCCCCTGTGCCTTTGCTTCAAGCATAGCCTCATAAAGTCCTGTTTCGTCTCCCGGCTTAGGACAAAATGACGGATTGTGGAACTGATAAATATCAATATAATCCGTTTTTAAATTATTAAGACTTGTATTTAAATCTTTCCAGAAATCATCAGAATTCTGTGCTGCTGTCTTTGTTGCAATATAAATATTTTCACGCACATCTCCAAGTGCTTCTCCGATTTTGGTTTCACTGTCAGTATAAAATCTTGCCGTATCAAAAAAATTAATTCCCGCATTATATGCCATTTTAAGAAGTTCTCCGGCATCTTCATGGCTTATTCTCTGAATCGGCAATGCCCCGAAACCGTTTTTATTAACCTTAATTTCTGTGCTTCCCAATACAACTTCTGTCATATTAATTTCCTCCTGCCTGTAATTTTTTAATTATTATTTTTCTTTATAACCTGTGCCACAACAATCATAACCACACCGGCTGCCACACAGATGCCACTGAACAGATACCAGCCATTCATTGAAAAACCAACTGTTCTTCCCACCATCCTGTTACTGAGCCTCATTCCGACATTTACAAACATTTTAGACAGAATAAATAATACAAGGCCTCCTGCTGTCGTTCCAAGTCCCAGACCTCTTATAACTCCTGCTTTTTCTTTGTATGCCGCAAATATCAAAAGTGCGTTAATAACTGTAAGGATTATACATATCACATGAGCTGCAACAGATGTAAACATTGCATATATTTTAATAATCATACGCTGCTTTGTGCTCATTCCATCCACAACTCCAGCCGTATAATACGACACTGCTTCTGTAACTTTCAATGAAACAGACTGTTTTACAGCGTTATATAATGTGGCTGCAATGCCGCTTATATTATTTGCTTCATCTCCAAAAACCTTACTTACAAGACTATCCGTAAATGAAGAGACTGCATTATTCATCTCTGATGTCTGCGTTTCACTAAGCATTTCCTCAAGAGTCTTATCCTTATTTTTATTGGATGATGCAACCTTTATTGCAGCATCAACATACATATCAGCTATTTTTCTTAAATCTTTGTCATTTTCAAGATAATCAAACACTTTATCAAGCTCATCGCCTTTGAGATTAGGATATACTGACGCAATCGCATCTGTTATCTTATCTTCACTTTTGTATACAACTATATCCGATATTGCTGCCTTACATGTACTCCCCATAAGAAACGACACACCTGTAATTGCAAGCATCAGACAATATAAGCACAGAACAAATCCTCTTAAAACCTTCATAAATCTTCCTTCCTTTGCGAAGCAAAATCCCAATGTGCATCTTTGATGCACTATATCCTTGTTTTGCGAAGCAAAATCCCTGAAAACCAGGCATATTATACCAGATTTTCAGGGATAATAATCTTACTTAAAATATGCTACGCCTGATTCAAATATTCTTAAATCCTGCTCGCCATAAATGTTAATTGCAACGCCATCACCGCGTCTTTCTGAATGTGCCATCTTACCTAAACATCTTCCGTCAGGACTTGTGATACCTTCAATAGCCATATATGAACCATTGACATTCCACTCCTCATCCATTGAAATATTGCCGTTGATGTCACAATACTGTGTTGCAACCTGTCCGTTTGCAAATAATTTGTCAAGCCATTCCTTAGGTGCAACAAATCTTCCTTCACCGTGTGAAGCAGGATTGCAATAAACACCGCCAAGCTCAGCACCTGCAAGCCATGGACTTAAATTACTTACAACCTTTGTATATACCATCTTAGATATATGACGGTTGATTGTATTAAATGTAAGTGTAGGTGACTGCTCATTCTGACCTGTAATTGCTCCGTTTGGAACAAGTCCAAGCTTGATAAGTGCCTGGAAACCGTTACAGATACCAAGTGCAAGACCGTCACGCTCATTGAGAAGTTTCTCAACTGCTTCTTTCATCTTTGCATTTCTGAATGCAGTGGCAAAGAACTTAGCTGAACCATCAGGCTCATCACCTGCTGAGAATCCACCAGGGAACATAATAATCTGTGACTGTGCGATTGCTTTCTCAAACTCATCAACAGACTCTCTGATACCTGCCGCATCAAGGTTTTTAAATACCTTTACAATAACATCTGCTCCAGCTCTTTCAAATGCCTTTGTGCTGTCATACTCACAGTTTGTACCTGGGAATACCGGAATAAATACTGTAGGCTTTGCAACCTTATTCTTGCATACATGTACATTTTCAGCATTAAAAAGCTTTGTCTCAATAGAAGTTGTCTCCTTTGAAACCTTTGTAGGGAATACCTTTTCAAGCTTGTCTTCCCATACACTTAATGCCTCTTCTACATTGATTGAAACTTCTTTGTATGTAAATGCAGCTTTTTCTTTAACTTCACCAAGCTTTGTATAAGCTGTCTTAATATTATCAAGCTTATCCTTTGCAACCTCGGCAACTATACATCCATATGCAGGTGCAAATAATGATTCTTCTTTCAAATCACTGTTTAATGCAAATCCAAGCTTGTTACCGAATGCCATCTTGCAGAGCGCAGGAACAAAACCATTTGCATCACATACATAAGCAGATACGATTGTACCATTTTCAGTAAGTTCATGGATACTGTTGTAAAGTGCCTTAACCTGTTCAAATACAGGAATATCATATTCATCATGTTCTATATCAAACTTAACAAGAACATTTCCCGGAGTCTTTAATTCAGGTGTGATAATGTCGCCTTCTTTTGCCACATCTATAGCAAATGAACAAAGTGTTGGCGGAACATCTATCTCTTCAAATGTACCTGACATACTATCTTTACCGCCGATTGATGGAAGTCCAAATCCAAGCTGTGCCTCATAAGCACCGAGAAGTGCTGCAAATGGCTGGCTCCAACGTGATGGGTCTTCTGTCATTCTTCTGAAATATTCCTGGAAAGTAAATCTTATCTTGTTAAAATCACCGCCTGCCGCAACAATCTTTGCAACTGAATCTGTAACAGCATATATAGCACCGTGATATGGACTCCACTTAGAAAGATAAGGGTCAAATCCATAAGACATCATTGTAACTGTATCGCACTTTCCTTTAAGTACAGGAAGCTTTGCTACCATTGCCTGTGTCTCTGTAAGCTGATACTTGCCGCCAAATGGCATGTATACAGAACCGGCTCCGATTGAACCATCAAATCTTTCAACAAGACCTTTCTGTGAACACTCGTTAAGGTCAGAAAGAACTTTTAACCACTTGCCTCTTACATCTTCTATCTTTGAAGACTTAAGATATGAATCTTCTTTTGAAGGAATATCAACAAGAACAGATGTCTCCTGATGAGCACCGTTTGTATCAAGGAACGCTCTTGAAATATTAACTATCTCTTTGCCTCTCCACTCAAGTACAAGTCTTGGTTCTTCTGTTACAGTTGCAACTTCAACTGCCTCAAGGTTTTCTTCTGCCGCATAATTAAGAAATGCTCTAACATCCTTAGGGTCAATTACAACAGCCATTCTTTCCTGTGATTCAGAAATGGCAAGCTCTGTTCCATCAAGACCTTCATACTTTTTAGGAACCTTATCAAGTGAAACTCTTAGTCCGGCAGCAAGCTCTCCGATTGCAACCGAAACGCCGCCTGCACCAAAATCGTTACATTTCTTAATAAGCTTTGTAACTTCAGGTCTTCTGAAAAGTCTCTGCATCTTACGCTCTGTAGGTGCATTACCTTTCTGTA
>OGMB01000782.1_pt1 | contig 15854 bp, 21 predicted proteins | sample 1573001 | NCBI WGS metagenome assembly OGMB01 (sample SAMEA2581921, study PRJEB24529) | metagenome | biome: Human gut stool | place: China | collected 2011
GTCGTCTGTCGGCGGAGGTAAATAGTGTTCTTTTCGGGATTATTTCAACGAAAAAGTGTCGCACCAGTGACCACGCCAGCAGAGCTGGCGGATGCTATCGGGTTGTCCTACGACACCTATACCGGAAAGCAGATCAGCAGCCAGCGGGCCATGCGACTGACGGCGGTTTTTTCCTGCGTCAGGGTGCTGGCAGAGTCGGTCGGGATGTTGCCCTGCAATCTGTATCACCTGAACGGCAGCCTGAAAAAGAGAGCCACCGGCGAGCGTCTGCATAAGCTGATCTCCACGCATCCCAATGGCTATATGACGCCGCAGGAGTTCTGGGAGCTGGTGGTCACCTGTCTGTGCTTGCGGGGAAACTTTTACGCCTACAAAGTGAAAGCATTTGGCGAAGTGGCTGAACTGCTGCCCGTCGATCCCGGCTGTGTGGTACCGAAGCTTAACAGTAGCTGGGAGCCGGTCTATCAGGTCACATTCCCGGACGGCTCCACGGATGTACTGAGCCAGGAAGATATCTGGCATGTGCGCACGCTGACGCTGGACGGTCTGGTGGGACTGAATCCCATCGCCTATGCCCGCGAGGCAATATCGCTGGCAGCTGCGACCGAAGAGCACGGGGCCAGACTGTTCAGCAATGGTGCGGTGACGTCCGGTGTGTTGCGTACAGAGCAGACGCTGTCGGATCAGGCTTATGAGCGCCTGAAGAAAGATTTTGAGGAGCGTCACACCGGGCTTGGCAATGCTCACCGCCCGATGATCCTTGAGATGGGGCTGGACTGGAAGTCGATGGCGCTGAACGCCGAGGACAGCCAGTTCCTGGAAACCCGCAAGTTTCAGCTTGAAGAAATCTGTCGTCTGTTCCGGGTGCCATTGCACATGGTGCAGAACACCGATCGCGCCACCTTCAACAATATCGAAGAGCTGGGGCTGGGATTTATCAACTATTCACTGGTGCCGTATCTGACCCGCATTGAGCAGCGGATCAACACCGGACTGGTACGAAAAAGTAAGCAGGGCGTTTATTACGCCAAATTTAACGCCGGGGCGTTACTGCGCGGGGATATGAAGTCCCGTTTTGAAGCCTACGCCACCGGTATCAACTGGGGAATTTACTCTCCCAATGACTGCCGCGACCTGGAAGATATGAATCCGCGTCCCGGTGGGGATGTCTATCTCACACCGATGAATATGACCACGAAACCCTCCGATGGCAGTAAAGCCGGTAAGCAGAAGGATAACGCCAATGCAGACGAAACAACGTCTTGATGTACCGCTGAGTCTGAAATCTGTCAGTGACTCCGGTGAGTTTGAAGGGTATGGCTCCGTCTTTGGTGTAAAGGACAGCCACGATGATGTGGTGATGTCCGGGGCATTTGCTGCTTCCCTGCGGGCGTGGAGTGACAGAAAAGCGTTACCTGCGCTGCTCTGGCAGCACCGCATGGATGAGCCCATCGGTGTTTACACCGAAATGAAGGAAGACGATGTCGGGCTTTACGTCAGGGGGCGATTGCTCATTGATGATGATCCCCTGGCAAAACGCGCACATGCACACATGAAGGCCGGTTCGTTAACCGGCCTTTCTATTGGGTACGTCCTGAAGGACTGGGAATACGACCGGACGAAAGAAGCCTTTCTGCTGAAAGAAATCGACCTCTGGGAAGTCAGTCTGGTGACGTTCCCGTCTAACGACGAGGCACGGATCAGCGACGTCAAGAACGCGCTGGCTCGCGGGGAAATCCCCGAACAGAAAAAAATCGAAAGAGTCCTGCGTGATGTCGGACTCTCCCGTACCCAGGCCAAAGCATTCATGGCCGGGGGCTATAGCGCACTGTCCCTGCGCGACGCTGAGGATGTGAGCTCTGCACTGAATGCACTGAAAAATCTGAACTTCTAATCAGGAGAAATACGATGGCGGTAGATATTAAAGATGTCGAACAGGTCGCGCAGGAGCTGCAGCAGAAGTTTGACGACTTCAAAGCAAAGAACGACAAGCGCGTGGATGCGATTGAGCAGGAAAAAGGCAAGCTTGCCGGACAGGTGGAAACCCTGAACGGGAAACTCAGCGAGCTGGAAAATCTCAAAAGCGACCTTGAAAAAGAGCTGCTTGAGCTGAAACGTCCGGCAGGTGGATCGCAAAATAAACTGGCCACCGAGCATAAAGAGGCGTTTGTGGGCTTCCTGCGTAAAGGCCGTGAAGACGGTCTGCGCGATCTGGAGCGTAAGGCATTGCAGGTGGGCACCGATGAAGACGGTGGCTACGCCGTGCCGGAAGAACTGGATCGCAACATTCTTAACCTGCTGAAAGATGAAGTGGTGATGCGCCAGGAAGCCACGGTGATCACCGTTGGTGGTTCCGACTACAAAAAACTGGTGAATCTGGGCGGCACGGCTTCCGGATGGGTTGGCGAGACTGACGCGCGCTCCCAGACTGCCACCTCAAAACTGGGCCTGATTGAACCTTTCATGGGGGAAATCTACGGTAACCCGCAGGCCACCCAGAAAATGCTGGATGATGCCTTTTTCAACGTGGAAGCATGGATCAACAGCGAGCTGGCAACCGAATTTGCCGAACAGGAAGAAATTGCCTTTACCACCGGCGATGGTACCAAGAAGCCGAAAGGGTTCCTGGCGTATGAATCCACGGATGAAACCGATAAGGTCCGGGCGTTCGGCAAACTTCAGCATATTGTATCCGGCGACGCGACGGCGGTGACCGCAGACGCCATTATCAAACTGATTTACACGCTGCGTAAGGCACACCGCACCGGCGCGAAGTTCATGATGAACAACAATAGCCTGTTTGCCATCCGTCTGCTGAAAGACAGCGAGGGTAACTATCTGTGGCGTCCGGGGCTGGAGCTGGGGCAGCCGTCCTCTCTGGCGGGTTACGGTATCGCTGAAAACGAACAGATGCCGGATATCGCCGCTGATGCGAAAGCCATTGCATTTGGTAACTTCAAACGGGGTTACACCATCGTTGACCGTATCGGCACCCGCATTCTGCGTGACCCGTACACCAATAAACCGTTTGTCGGTTTTTATACCACCAAACGCACCGGCGGCATGCTGGTCGATTCGCAGGCCATCAAACTGCTGAAGATTGCAGTGGCGTAATCACTCAGGGGCGCGGAACCGCGCCCCTGTTCTGACGGGTGAAGAATCATGATCCTGAAACAAGATCTGAAATGGTCACCAGACGGTATGCGTGTTGAGGTCATTCGGGCCGGTGAGTATGACGACGGGGCGCTTCCTGCCCGGGTGCAGGAGATTGCACTTCAGGCCGGGTTAGCAGAGCGCGGAACCAGTGCAAAAAGCAGTAAAGCGACAAAAGAGAAAAAAGCCACGACCAGTAAAGAGGGCTGAGTATGCTTCTGACAATGGAAGAGATTAAAGCCCAACTCCGGCTGGATGAGGATTTCGATGCTGATGACCGCCATCTGCAACTGCTGGCCTGTGCGGCACAAAAGCGGACGGAAACGTATCTGAACCGGAAGCTCTATGCACCGGATGAAACCATTCCGGACAGCGATCCGGACGGGCTGCACCTGCCGGATGATATTCGTCTGGGGATGCTGATGCTTATCAGCCATTTTTACGAAAACCGCTCGTCGGTTACGGAAGTGGAGAAACTCGACATGCCGCAGAGTTTTGGCTGGCTTGTCGGCCCGTACAGGTACTTTCCGCAATGAAAATTCGTCAGGCGCAGACCAGCGCAACCTACATTCTGCCGGACCCCGGTGAACTGAATAAACGCGTCCTGATCCGCCAGCGGGTGGATATGCCCGCGGATAACTTTGGCGTGGAGCCTCAATACCCGGTTACGTTCCGGACATGGGCGAAGGTTATCCAGACCAGTGCCACCACCTGGCAGGAAACCGCGCAGACCGGGGACGCCATCACCCATTACATCACCATTCGTTACCGCCGGGGGATCACTGCTGATTATGAGGTGGTCTGTGATGACAGTGTGTACCGGGTGAAACGTCAGCGTGATCTGAACGGGGCGCGGCGCTTTCTGCTGCTGGAGTGTACGGAGCTGGGCGAATGTAGGCAGAGTCACGGAGGCAGCAATGGCGACTCCCTTTTTTCACGTTGATGTTCAGCAGCCCGCCGAGATGCGCTTTAACCGCGCCCGTGTCCGGCGGGCGTTTGTCACGATTGGGCAGCGTCATATGCGTGATGCCCGTCGGCTGGTGATGCGCCGTGCGCGGTCGGCACCGGGTGAAAACCCCGGTTATCAGACCGGACGCCTGGCTCGTTCGATTGGTTATATGGTGCCGAGAGCCAGTAAAAAGCGAGCCGGTTTTATGACACGCATTGCCCCTAACCAGCGCAACGGGAAGGGGAACCGGATGATCTCTGGTGACTTCTATCCGGCGTTTCTGTTTTTTGGTGTCCGGGGAGGAGCAAAACGTCGTCGTAGTCATCATCGTGGTGCATCCGGTGGCAGCGGCTGGCGACTGGCTCCACGTAATAACTTCATGGTGGAAACGCTTGAAAAGAACCGCAGCTGGACACGCTATTTTCTGGCGCGGGAATTGCGTAAATCACTGAAGCCGGAGCGACGACACAGATGAAACTGACGCCTGTTATTGCTGCACTGCGTGCCCGTTGTCCGTATTTTGAAAACCGGGTTGCAGGCGCGGCCCAGTTCAAAAATCTGCCGGAGGTCGGAAAGCTGAAACTCCCGGCGGCATATGTTGTACCGGGTGATGATTCTCCGGGAGAAAACAAAAGCCAGACCGACTACTGGCAGGAGCTGAAAGAGGGGTTCTCCGTGGTTGTCATACTGAGTAACGGGCGTGATGAGCGCGGTCAGTTTGCCTCGTATGATGTGGTGGACGATGTCCGGCAGATGCTCTTTAAGGCTCTGCTGGGCTGGAACCCGGAGGCGTGCGGTAACCCGATTACCTATGACGGCGGCACGCTGCTGGATCTGAATCGTCATGAGCTGATTTATCAGTTCGATTTTTCGGTCATCAGCGAGCTGACTGAAGACGATACCCGCCAGCAGGATGATCTGAACAGTCTGGATGAACTGCAAACGCTGGCGATTGATGTTGATTATCTCGAGCCCGGTAACGGGCCTGACGGCGATATCGAACATCACACCGAAATAACCCTTCCTTCCTGAGGATCCTCATGTTTGTCAAACCTGTTAAAGGGCGGTCAGTGCCTGACCCTGCCCGCGGCGACCTTTTGCCCGCCGAAGGGCGAAATGTTGACGAGAACAACTACTGGCTGCGCCGTGAAGCAGCGGGTGATATCCGGCGCGTGAATAAAAAGGTGAACACCGATGACGATAAGCTTTAACACCATTCCGTCGAATACGCTGGTTCCGTTGTTTTATGCGGAAATGGATAACCAGGCGGCGAATACTGCACAGGACAGCGGAGCATCGCTGCTGATTGGTCATGCCAATAACGGTGCAGAGATTGTTGCCAACAGTCTGGTACTGATGTCGTCGGCAGACTATGCACGCCAGATTTGTGGTGCGGGAAGTCAGCTGGCGCGTATGGTCGAGGCTTATCGCCAGACTGACCCGTTTGGCGAGCTGTATGTGATTGCCGTTCCTGAATCCACAGGTGCGGCGGCAACAGTTACGCTGACGGTGACCGGGGCGGCAACCGAAACCGGCACGGTGAATGTGTATGTAGGACGTACCCGCGTGCAGGCACCGGTGACTAACGGCGATAACGTCACGATGATTGCCAGCAGTATCCAGGATGCCATCAATGCCGTTCCGACCCTGCCGTTTACGGCTTCATCTTCGGCAGGCGTGGTCACACTGACCGCGCGTCATAAGGGGCTTTGTGGGAATGAAATTCCTGTCAGCCTCAATTACTACGGCTTTGGTGGGGGCGAAGTGCTGCCAGCGGGCGTACAGATTGCCGTGGCGACGGGTACCGCCGGAACGGGTGCTCCGGTTCTCACCGGCGCGGTGGCTGCAATGGCGGATGAGCCGTTTGATTATATCGGCCTGCCGTTCAACGACACGGCCTCCGTTAACACGCTGGTGACCGAGATGAACGATACCAGCGGTCGCTGGAGCTATGCGCGTCAGCTGTATGGTCATGTGTATACGGCAAAGATCGGCACGCTGTCAGAACTGGTGACCGCAGGTGACCAGTTTAACCAGCAGCACATTACCCTGGCGGGGTACGAAAAAGAGACCCAGACGCCTGCCGACGAGCTGGCGGCAAGCCGTACCGCCCGCGCAGCGGTGTTTATCCGCAACGATCCGGCACGTCCCACGCAGACCGGTGAGCTGGTGGGTATGCTGCCTGCGCCGAAGGGGAAACGGTTCACGATGACCGAACAACAGACCCTGCTGTCTCATGGCGTGGCAACGGCGTATGTCGAAAGCGGGGTACTACGCATTCAGCGTGATGTCACCACGTACAGGAAAAACGCTTACGGGGTTGCGGATAACAGTTACCTCGACAGTGAGACGCTGCATACCAGCGCGTATGTACTGCGCAAACTGAAATCCGTCATTACCAGTAAGTACGGGCGTCACAAGCTTGCCAGTGACGGTACCCGCTTTGGTCCCGGTCAGGCGATTGTCACCCCGGCGGTGATCAAAGGGGAACTGCTGGCAACCTACCGTCAGCTTGAGCGTGCGGGGATCGTGGAAAACTACGAACTGTTTAAGCAGTACCTGGTTGTGGAGCGTGATGCCAGCGATCCGAACCGCCTGAACACGCTGTTCCCGCCTGACTATGTTAACCAGCTGCGTGTCTTTGCCGTGGTTAATCAGTTCCGTCTTCAGTATTCAGAGGAGTCTGCATAATGGCCCGTATCGGGGGAACCTGTTATTTCAAAATTGACGGTCAGCAGCTATCGCTGACCGGCGGCATTGAGGTGCCCATGAACAAAACGGTTAACGATGACATCATCGGCCTGGACGGTTCAGTGGACCGCAAGGAAACTCACCGTGCGCCTTATGTCAAAGGGACCTTCAAGGTGCCGAAGAATTTTCCGGTAAGCAAAATCACCTCGTCTGATGAGATGACCATCACTGCCGAGCTGGCGAACGGTCAGGTCTATGTACTGTCGTCTGCCTGGCTGCACGGCGAAGCGAACCATAATGCCGAAGAAGGCACGGTTGATCTTGAGTTCCACGGTGAAGAAGGGGATTACCAGTAATGAAAGAGCTTGAGTTAAAGAAACCGATTACTGCTCATGGCGAGACACTCTCCGTACTGGAGTTTGATGAACCCACCGGGAAGGATGTCCGCGAGCTGGGGTATCCCTACCAGATGAATCAGGATGAGTCAGTCAGACTTCTGGCGCATGTGGTGTCGAAATACATTGTGCGGCTGGCGAAAGTGCCGCAAAGCTCTGTCGACCAGATGTCTCCGGCAGACCTGAATGCAGCGGCGTGGCTTGTGGCTGGTTTTTTCCTCCAGGCCTGACGGCTGAATACCTCACTGATCGCTTCTTTGACTGCGCCAGCTACTGGCGCATTAATCCTTTCGAATTGCTGAATATGCCGATCAGTGAAATTCCCTTGCTGGTCAGTCAGGCAAACAGGATAGAGCAGGAGAAACGCACACATGGCGGAATTTGAGCTTAAGGCGTTGATCACCGGTGTCGACAGGCTTTCTCCCGCGCTGTCGAAAATGCAAAAGAAAATCCGGGGATTTAAACGCCAGGCGGAAGAAGCGTCACAGGGTGGGCTGGCGCTTGGTGGCGGACTGGCAGCGGGTCTGACGCTTTCCCTGAAATCTTATGCCGATCAGGAAAACGCCGCCACCGGGCTGAAAGTCGCCATGATGGATGCGAACGGCGAGGTTGGAAAGAGCTTTCAGGACATCAATAAACTGGCTATTGGCCTGGGTAACCAGCTACCCGGTACAACGGCTGATTTCCAGAACATGATGCAGATGCTGGTGCGTCAGGGGATCCCGGCAGAAAACATTCTTGGCGGTGTGGGTAAAGCGACAGCTTATCTTGCGGTACAACTGAAAAAAACACCGGAAGCGGCTGCTGAGTTTGCTGCAAAGATGCAGGATGCTACCGGAACGGCGTCAGAAGACATGATGGGGCTGTTCGACACTATCCAGAAGGCGTTTTATCTGGGTGTTGACGATACCAACATGTTGTCCTTCTTCACTAAAACCAGCTCTGTTCTGAAGATGGTGAACAAGGACGGTCTTCAGGCTGCACAGAGCCTTGCCCCCATCAGCGTCATGATGGATCAGATGGGGATGAACGGGGAGTCGGCAGGTAACGCCCTGCGAAAAGTTATCCAGTCCGGATTAAGCGTTAAGAAAATCAGGGACGTCAATAAAATCATGGCCCGCCAGAAACTCGGGGTACAGCTCGATTTTACTGACGGCAAAGGAAGTTTTGGCGGTCTTGATAACATGTTCAGGCAACTGGCAAAGCTGCGAAAACTGACCGACGTTAAGCGAACAGGTGTACGTGGCCGAAGGGGACAGATGCGTCTCGAGAATGTTCTTGCGGTCAATGCACTAATCGATAAAGGAAAGGATGGCTACGATCAGATCCAGCAGAAGATGAATAAACAGGCCAGCCTGAATAAACGTGTTCAGGCCCAGCTTGGTACGCTGTCCAACCTGTGGGAGGCAATGACGGGGACCGCAACTAACGGCCTTGCGGCTATTGGCGGCGCATTTTCTGGTGACGCCAAAAATATCACGCAATGGCTGGGGGAGTTAGGGGAAAAATTCACGAAGTTTGCGGATGAAAATCCCCGGGTTATTCGCGGCGTCGTCGGGCTTGCTGCCGGTCTTGCGATTCTGAAACTGGGATTGATGGGCGTTGGCGGTGCCATCAGTATTGTCAGCAGGATCATGTCGATGACGCCGATTGGAATGATTGCGACGGCGATAGCCCTGGCTGCGGGATTAATTATCACTAACTGGGATGTTGTCGGACCTTATTTCAAGAAGCTCTGGGAAACCATTGGTCCTTATTTTGAGGCTGGCTGGGAACTTCTGAAGAAGGTTTTTGCCTGGTCGCCGCTGGGGATGGTAATCAATAACTGGGGACCGGTTGTTAAGTGGTTTCAGGATATGTGGGACAAACTGAAGCCAATTATTGAGTGGTTTACCGACAGTTCCGGTGACACGGTCGATGCCATTAACTCTGCGCAGTGGGGCGCGGGTGCTTATGATGCTTATGGGACGGGAATACCGGCACGGGGATACACACCTTATCAGGCGGTAGATCCGGCTCAGTCAAACAACGCCTCCGGTGCCACAGGCCCGAATCCCTTCATGATTAACAAAGCTTCTGCGCCAAAAGTTGATGGTGAGATCAAGGTCTCTTTTGTGAATTTGCCTCCGGGTATGCGGGTTATGGAAACGCGATCCAGCGGTTTTGATGTCAGCCATGATGTTGGCTATACGCGCTTTGGCAGGTAATGAAAAATTAATCTGTTAATGAGTCCCACTCCGGTGGGATTTTTTATGTACGGAGTTTATATGACGTGGAAAGACAGACTTCAGGACGCGTCATTTCGCGGTGTGCCGTTTAAGGTTGAAGAAGAAAGTGCGGGAACCGGTCGTCGTGTGGAAACGCACGAATACCCGAACCGCGACAAACCCTATACCGAAGACCTGGGGAAAATCACTTTCCGCCCGTCCATCACAGCTTATGTGGTGGGAGATGACTGCTTTGACCAGCGCGATCGCCTGATTGACGCGCTGAATAAACCCGGTCCCGGCACGCTTGTCCATCCGACTTACGGTGAGCTGAAAGTCTGTGTTGACGGGGAAGTTCGGGTCAGCACATCGAAGAGTGAAGGGCGTATTGTCCGCTTTGACCTGAAGTTTGTCGAAGCGGGAGAACTCTCTTACCCCACTTCAGGTGCGGCGACGGCGCAGACGCTGATGTCATCCTGTTCTGCACTGGATGACTGCATCAGTGACAGCTTCAGTGGTTTCAGTATCGATGGCGTGGCAGATTTTGTGCAGAACGACGTCGTCGGTAATGCCAGCACAATGCTTGGGTATGTTTCTGATGCGATGAAAGTGGTGGATTCTGCCGTATCGGATGCCGCCAGGCTGTTGCAGGGGGATATCTCGGTACTTCTGCCGCCACCATCGTCAGGCAAAAATTTCGTTGAGCAGGTGCAGAAAATGTGGCGTACCGGGAAACGCCTTTATGGTAACGCCAGCGACCTGGTCACCATGATCAAAACGCTTTCCGGTGTCAGCCTCGGCAGCGATCTGCAACCGCGCGGCGTCTGGAAAACGGACAGTAAAACTACCGCCACGGCGACGCAGCAGCGTAACGTGGTTGCCAGCACCCTTCGTACGACCGCAATCAGCGAAGCGGCGTATGCCGTCACACGATTGCCTGCGCCCACAACTTCCGCGGTGATGCAGAATGCCACAGTAGGGCAGTCAACAACACCCGCGCAGAGCACCGGCTGGCCTTCTGTCACGCATCCGGCACTGAACAATGCACCGGCGGTGAAAAACACGGTTGACCTGCCAACGTGGGAAGAACTGACCGACATTCGCGACACACTGAATACGGCAATTGATAAGGAGTTGTCCCGTACAACCAGTGATGCGCTGTTTCTGGCGCTGCGCCGGGTGAAAGCAGATCTGAATGCGGATATCAACACGCGCCTTGAACAGTCTGCACGGATCATTCAGCGCACGCCGGATGAGGTTTTACCCGCGCTGGTGCTGGCGGCGACCTGGTTTGATAACGCGGCGCGTGACGCGGACATTATCCGGCGTAATGCCATTAGGCATCCCGGCTTTGTGCCGGTGATCCCTCTGAAGGTGCCAGTGCAATGAACGACAATGTCACGCTACGGGTAAATGGCCGGGAGTGGAATGGCTGGACATCGGTGCGCATCGGTGCCGGTATTGAACGGCTGGCGCGGGATTTCAGTGTGGAGATCACTCGCCAGTGGCCGGGAGATGAGGGTATCACCACGCTTCAGCCGCGCATTAAAAACGGTTCAAAAGTGGAAGTGCTGATTGGTGATGAGCTGGTGATCACCGGCTGGGTGGAGGCGACTCCCGTTCGTTACGATGCCCGTTCGGTCAGCATCGGTATTGCCGGACGTAGTCTGACGGCTGACCTGATTGACTGTGCAGCCGAACCGACACAGTTTAACGGACGCTCGCTGGTGCAGATTGCGCAGGCGCTTGCTGCGCCTTTCGGCATTGAGGTGGTGAACAGCGGTGCGCCGTCGGGTGTTATTCCTGATGTTCAGCCTGATCACGGTGAAACGGTGATTGAGGTAATCAACAAAATACTCGGTCAGCAGCAGGCGCTGGCTTACGACGACCCGCACGGCAGGCTGGTGATTGGCGGTATTGGCTCAACGCGGGCACATACCGCGCTGGTACTTGGGGAAAACATCCTTTCCTGTGATACGGAGAAGAGTATCCGGGAGCGGTTTTCTGTTTACCAGGTGGCGGGGCAGCGTGCCGGAAACGACGATGATTTCGGTGAGGCCACCACCACCGCGCTGCGGGCCCGCACAGAGGATGCATTTATTGCCCGTTACCGTCCGATGTATATCAGGCAGACAGGGCAGGCCACGGGGGCAGGCTGTATTGCGCGTGCTGACTTTGAAGCCCGAAAACGGGCGGCGCGGACGGATGAAACCACCTATGTGGTGCAGGGCTGGCGACAGGGTAACGGTACGCTGTGGCAGCCCAACCAGCGGGTGATTGTCTTCGATCCGGTCTGTGGTTTCGACAATACCGAACTGCTTGTCTCGGAAGTCACGTTTACTCAGGACCAGAACGGCACCCTGACGGAAATCCGTGTCGGCCCGCCTGATGCTTATCTGCCTGAACCCGAAGCCCCCGGCGCGCGGAAAAAGAAAAAAGCCAGAGTACAGGAGGACCCGTTCTGATGAGGACGATTGAAGCCATGCAGCGACAACTTCTCGGCCTGATTGGGCGGGCAGTGGTGAAAAGCATCAGTGCCGCCACGAAATGTCAGACCGTGGATGTGTCCCTGATTGCCGGTGAACCCAAAGCCGGGGTTGAACATCTTGAACCCTACGGTTTTACCGCAAGGGCAAACAGCGGTGCGGAAGCGGTGGTGTTGTTTCCGGATGGCGACCGTTCTCATGCGGTGGTTGTTACGGTGTCGGACCGGCGCTACCGCCTGAAAGGGCTGCAAACGGGTGAGGTGGCTGTCTATGACGATCAGGGGCAGTCTGTGACGCTGACCCGGGAGGGGATCGTGGTGGACGGTGCAGGGAAAACGATCACGTTTCGCAATGCACCTGAAGCACGTTTTGAAATGGATCTGGAAGTGACCGGACAGGTGAAAGACCTGTGCGACTCCGGCGGCACCACCATGTCAGCGATGCGGCTTGCCTATAACGGGCATCGTCACAGAGAGAACGGTCAGGGCAGTAACACCGACAAACCTGATAAAGCGATGGAGGCATGATGGAACTGTGGCTGACGGTGAACGGTAAACGCACCTGCGCCAGCGCACCGCTGGATCCGCTGACCCGCGCCGTGGTGATTTCCCTGTTCACCTGGCGGCGGGCGGAGCCTGATGACAATGCCGACGTCCCGATGGGATGGTGGGGGGATACCTGGCCTGCGGTACAGAATGACCGTTACGGCTCCCGACTGTGGTTGCTTCAGCGCAGCAAACTGACCAATCAGCTGGTGCAGACGGTAAGGGGATATATCCGCGAATGCCTGCAATGGATGACTGATGACGGCGTGGTGTCCCGTATTGATCTGGATATCCGCCGCACCGGGATTAATGAGCTGGGTAACAGTATCACCCTCTGGCGTCGTGATGGACCAGTAATGATTTCTTTTGATGATCTGTGGAGTGCGATAACGCATGGCGGACAGTGAATTTCAGCGCCCGACGCTGGCAGAAAATATCAGTATGCTCCGTAACGATTTATTCGCCAGGCTGGACGTCAGCGACACGCTCCGGCGCATGGATGAAGACGTGCGGGCAAAGGTGTATGCGGCAGCGCTGCATACGGTCTACGGTTACATCGATTATCTGGCAATGAATATGCTGCCTGACCTGTGCGATGAGTCCTGGCTGGCGCGACATGCTGCGATGAAACGGTGTCCGCGCAAGGGAGCCACGGTTGCCAGCGGGTATATGCGCTGGGAAGGTGTCAGCGATGGCCTGAAGGTGACTGCCGGGAGTGTTATTCAGCGCGATGACCTGGTGCAGTACACGACAACTGACGATGCAATCAGCTCCGGTGGTGTCCTGCGCGTGCCGATCGCCTGCTCAAGTGCAGGTGCGGTCGGTAACGCTGACGACGGTACGGCATTAATCCTGGTCACGCCGGTGAATGGTCTGCCGTCTTCCGGTGTGGCTGACACCCTGACAGGCGGATTTGATACTGAAGAGCTGGAAACGTGGCGCGCCCGCGTCATTGAGCGGTATTACTGGACGCCGCAGGGCGGGGCTGACGGGGACTATGTCGTCTGGGCTAAAGAAGTGCCTGGCATTACCCGCGCATGGACATACCGACACTGGATGGGAACGGGGACTGTCGGTGTGATGATTGCCAGCAGTGACCTGATTAATCCCATTCCGGAAGAATCAACGGAAACTGCGGCAAGACAACATATCGGGCCACTGGCCCCGGTGGCAGGCTCTGATTTGTATGTGTTCAGGCCGGTGGCACATACGGTGGATTTTCATATCCGTGTGACGCCGGACACACCGGAAATACGGGCTGCCATCACCGCGGAGTTGCGTTCGTTCCTGCTGCGTGATGGTTATCCGCAGGGAGAACTGAAGGTGTCACGTATCAGTGAAGCGATTTCCGGTGCGAACGGGGAATACAGCCATCAGTTGCTTGCACCGGCGGACAATATCACCATTGCGAAAAATGAACTGGCGGTTCTGGGGGCGATTTCATGGACGTGACAAACGATGATTACATCCGTCTGTTGTCAGCACTGTTGCCGCCCGGTCCGGCGTGGTCAGCCAGCGATCCGGCGATTGCCGGTGCGGCACCGTCATTAACCCGTGTTCATCAGCGTGCGGATGCCCTGATGCAGGAGCTGGATCCGCGCACCACCACCGAACTGATAAACCGCTGGGAGCGTCTGTGCGGCCTGCCGGATGAATGTATTCCGGCAGGGACGCAGACCCTTCGCCAGCGTCAGCAACGGCTGGATGCGAAGGTTAACCTGGCGGGCGGCATCAATGAGGATTTTTACCTTGCACAGCTTGCTGCCCTGGGCAGACCAGACGCCACCATCACGCGATACGACAAAAGCACGTTCACCTGCTCATCGGCCTGTACTGACGCGGTGAATGCGCCGGAATGGCGGTATTACTGGCAGGTCAACATGCCAGCCGCCACCAACACCACCTGGATGACATGTGGCGATCCCTGTGATTCCGCGCTGCGCTTCTGGGGGGACACCGTTGTCGAGTGTGTTCTTAACAAACTCTGCCCGTCGCATACCTATGTGATTTTTAAATATCCGGAGTAATCCATGCATCGTATAGACACGAAAACCGCGCAGAAGGATAAGTTCGGCGCGGGTAAGAACGGTTTTACCCGTGGTAACCCCCAGACCGGCACGCCTGCCACCGATCTGGATGATGACTACTTTGACATGTTGCAGGAGGAGCTTTGCAGCGTTGTGGAGGCATCCGGTGCCAGCCTGGAGAAGGGGCGGCATGACCAGCTGCTTACCGCGCTTCGTGCGCTGCTGTTAAGCCGCAAGAATCCGTTTGGCGATATCAAATCGGATGGCACGGTGAAAACAGCTCTCGAAAACCTTGGTTTGGGAGAAGGCTCAGCATTACCCGTTGGTGTGCCTGTTCCGTGGCCTTCAGCCACTCCGCCAACAGGCTGGCTGAAATGCAACGGAGCAGCTTTTTCTGCTGAAGAATACCCGGAACTGGCAAAGGCTTATCCGACAAATAAATTACCTGATTTACGCGGTGAGTTTATTCGTGGCTGGGATGACGGACGTGGAGTGGATAACGGAAGGGGATTATTAACGCTTCAGGACGGTGCGATTGTCAGTCATAACCACTATTGGGGAATCTGGACTTCACGAACTAACGACCAGACTCTGGGAAGTTTTACAGGCACCACGATTTTAAAACAAATCACGCCCCTGTCTCCAGCCATTGACTTCGATAATTACCCAATTCCCAACCCGGTTATTACAGAGGGTGGTGTTGTTGCGGCAACGACTAAACCTGCAGGTGCGAATGAAACACGCCCACGAAATGTCGCTTTTAACTATATTGTGAGGGCTGCATAATGAATAACGCAGAATTAAACAGTGAATTAATTGCCACTATGGCAGGAGAAATTACTGTTTATAACTTTGACGTCATGAGTCGGGAGTATATTTCAGCTTCAACTGAATATCTTGCTGTTGGTGTCGGCATTCCGGCATATTCCTGTTTAGATGCTCCAGGCACCTACAAAGCTGGTTATGCAATCTGCCGCTCTGCAGATTTTAACTCATGGGAATATGTACCAGACCATCGCGGTGAAATCGTCTATAACACCGAAACGGGAGACGCCAAAGAAATCACAACTCCGGGTGATTACCCCGAAAAAACAACCACTATCGCCCCGTTAACGCCATACGATAAATGGGATGGTGAGAAATGGGTGACGGATACTGAGACACAGCATAGCGCCGCAGTAGACGCGGCAGAAGCACAACGTCAGTCACTGATTGATACTGCAATGGCTTCCATTAGTCTGATTCAACTGAAATTGCAGGCCGGGCGGAAGCTGATGCAGGCAGAGACCACCCGACTTAACACTGTGCTGGATTACATTGACGCGGTGACGGCAACAGATACCAGTACCGCGCCGGATGTCATCTGGCCTGAACTGCCGGAGGCGTAGGCCATTCAATATC
>OGMB01000790.1_pt1 | contig 15760 bp, 16 predicted proteins | sample 1573001 | NCBI WGS metagenome assembly OGMB01 (sample SAMEA2581921, study PRJEB24529) | metagenome | biome: Human gut stool | place: China | collected 2011
TATAAAGGCTTCATCTTGGGTGAGGTAACGGCCGAACTCCTCATTCACGATTCCTTGGAGTCCCTGAAACTGCTTGCGCATATCGACTGGCTCCATGCACAAGTAGTACTTCAGGTCATCCGTCAACTGACAAACTCTAGCCATAAGCCTACACAGTTATACTAATGTAGGCTCGAAGCTGTTCGATACTGATGTCAGCAGGGAGAATTAGTGTCACACCATTGGGATAGCTTAATTTTAAATAAGGATTGCGACGGTTGCGAACTTTTGCAGACTCACGCATCTCCTTCGCCTCATTGTCGCCGATTACAACCTCGGCGAACTTTGGCTTGCTGTTTAATTGTTTCTTGCCTTGTACCATAATTTGAATAATTTAAATTCACGGTGCAAAGGTACGAAACTTTATCTAGGCACACAATACGGCATTCACCGAATACTTACAGAGATGTGGAGCCTTCTTTAATGGTAAAGAAGGACGGGATGATTTTAGAAATCAAAAGGACTTTCAAAGTCCTTCAGCACCTCATGTTTCGTATCCTTCTCCGAAAGATTAGCATGTTCCGTAGGAATGCGCCAATCGATACCAAGCGATTCATCTAAGATAGAGATACCCCCATCAGCCTCAGGGTGATAGAAGGTATCACACTTATATTGTAATACCGCAGTTTTTGATATCTATTATTTCTTGTTCTTCATCCTCCAGAAGAAATGCCATACCCTAAACAAAGGCTCGCATAGAGCCTCAGCAGGAAAATACCTCACGAGCCTCATATCCCGATACACCCTTTGGAGATTATGCCCGAGCTGTGATCTCCCAAACCGATTCCGGGCATCATGCCTTCCGAAATTCCCGGCTTCCAGCACTTCATTCAACACAAACTTACCATACTTCTCATTCGGAGGAACAATAAGGCGAGAGGCAGGCATGCCGAACACCTCCTGCATGATATACATGATACCCCCGGCAAACTTCCACAATCCCAACTCCTTCAATTCCTTCTGTAAAACACCAAGGCGGTCCCATCCCGCACAATCTGGCGTAGACCTTTGATGGTCCGCCAACCTTAGAGCGTAGCGGTTCCGAGCACCGAGTAGGGCGGTTACATCCCCGCTTCCTGAGGAAGAGGGGCTTGGGGAGAAAGTGGAACTCCCTTTGGAAAGGGAGACGGAGGGATTCGAAAAATTCTGATAGACTTTATAAAAGTCGCAAAGAACATAGTAATAATCCACCAGCTGCCTTAACCCAATTCCCTCATTCATGAGATGAGCATAGATATGCGTCAACTGAAAGATGAGATTGAATTCCGCTGTCGGAATCGCAATCTCCCCTTGCTCCCCCAACATCACCCGATGCGAGAACTGCTCCTCCTTCACCCTCTCATAATATTTCTGAAGCTTTCTGTTATGCCAGAAGCACAACAGGAAGCTAGGCCGATAATGCACTTCAACCTCCACACCCTTATACGATGGGAACTCGATGTGGTGATAGCATGCCTTTTCATGAGGCGAGATAGAGCGGACAAAGGAGATAACCCGTTTATCTCCACCTTCCACCCAGATATCAATATCTCCAGGAGTCCGGGAATAAGGATTCGGATACATCAAGGCATTTCCCTGCCCTTTTAGGATACAGGTTCTGAATCCCTTCTTCCGGAGCCACTCAGAAACCTGGATGGCAGCATCGTTCAACCGAATATTCGCCTTCTCCAACATTTGGCTTTCCGCCATACATTGGAGCAGTAACTCCTTCTCTATCCCTACATATTCAGCAGGCAACTTCTTGATACCATCAAAGAGAACACCCACCAAACATTGCTTCTTGGCGATAGCATATAGCTCCTTCCAATCGACCTCCTTTAAGGAAGAAGGAATCTCAGAGTCCGAGCCAATGCAGAATCTTAGGAAATCAAAGAAAATCTGAAGTTGTTTCTTCACAAGTTACTCTTTCGTCATGTTCCAGAGGAACAGGTTATTATCGATGATATATCTTCTCCACATACGCTTAGGCTCCTTGATCAAGCGATAGAGCCATTCCAAGCCATGCTCCTGCCACCAGATAGGGGCACGCTCCACGGTTCCAGCAAAGAAGTCAAAGACGGCACCGATGGTACCCACATGACAATGGATGTTCAACTCATTCCAATGAGAATAAGTCCACTTTTCCTGCTTAGGAGCCGTCATGCCAATCCAGAGCAAATCAGGGTTGGCAGCATTGATGGCATCAATGATAGCCTTGTTGTCCTCATCCGAGAACTCAGGCTTATAAGGAGGCGAATAAGTCACCACCTTCAGGTGAGGATAATCCACGGCAGCACGCTTCACTGTCAGGTCGAGCACCTTCTGCGAACTACCCATGAACATCACCGTACCACCCTTCTTCTCCAGCTTGTTCATCTCGAAGAAAAATAAGTCCCAACCAGCTATTCTTTCCTTCGGCTGGCTCTTTGCCTTGATCCACTTGCACGCCTTTACGATGCTCACTCCATCCGGAATCAGCACATCACCATTAGTCAGAGCCTCAGCAAAAAGCTGATCCTTCTTTGCGGTGTTAAAAGAATGCGCATTTATTGTGTTAATGAGCAATTTGCCCTCTGGTAATGAGGCTAATTCCGCCTTACTACCCAAAATTGTTAATGTTTTTAGTCGAAACATAACTGTATTTGAATTAATTTTGTTATCTTCGCAGCCATAAACAGCGGGTTCCATCAGAATCCCATCATTTCATGAACAAGAAACAACGGTTATGACATACGATATTAATACTATATATATAAAGTATAAGCAGCTTACGAAAAAGCAATGTCAGCAACTCCTTGCGGCTCTTCAGTCGCAAGGCATCAACATTGTGAAAATCGAAGCCTACGAATATTCAGATGCCCCAGGCATCAAACATCTGTTTTTCTATTTTGCAGAGGATAGCAGGAGAGCCATCCCTTACTTCATGCTAGATAGCGAAGTCTGTGAGAAGATTTGCTACCTCCTCATGGGTATAACTTAATTATATTATGCGCATACTTTGAGCATAGATTCAACATAATGATTGAAATATTTCAGCCATTCTTTCTTCAAATTTATCCAAAGTAAACTGTTTTTTAAACTTCTTATATCCCATTTCTCCCATTCTCTTCCTCAAATCACTATCATCAAGAAGCTTAGATATACTTTCTACAAAAGCATCAGTATTGCCAGGCTCACATACGAAACCATTTTCGCCATTCTTGATTTCAGCAGTAACCCCACCTACGTCAGAGGCAACAATTGGAAGTTTAAACTCCATGGCTTCCAAATTAACTAGCGGAAAGGCTTCATTCAGAGAAGGAAAGACGAATACATCAGATTTTCGATATTCCTCGTTTTTCTCTGCCCCATATTTCTTGCCTAGATAAACAGCCATATCATTCAAACCTCTTTTCTCTACCTCCTCAGCAAAACGAGTAGCATCAATCTCTGCAGTTTCACCTCCAACAAAGTTACAAACAAAAGAATATCCCCTTTCCTTCAAGATCTTTAACGCATCAAGAAGAACTAATACTCCCTTATCAATTAGCAAATTAGATAAAAACAACAACTGAGAAATAACGTTCTTTTGCTCGAAAGTTGGTTCTACGTCTAATGATGTTGGAATACCATTAGGACAAATAAAGACATTTTCTCTCTTAACATACTTCTCAACATCCTGATATAATGCATCAGCCAATAGAATGACCTTAATATTCTTGAAGAATATGCGATATAGCTTATCATCAAGCCATTTGTCTTGGCAAGTAGCCACACCCTTATTATGGTAATGCACAATCACCTTATATCCCAGGAGTTTGATAAGTTCCACAACCACAAAATCCTTGTAAAAAGCTCCTCCATGAGAATTAGGAGTTACATATACCATTTGCGGATGAATACTAAAAAGACTTTTCACTATTCTAGCGAGCAGACAAACGAATTTCCACAACTTCTTAATACCACCCTTACCTATATCTTGAAGGCTTTTGGCAGTAGTCAAATTTATATAATGACATTCAAATTTATCATTAATTAACTTACTGTCATGGATGTACTTCCCCATCATAGCAGCACCATGCACTGGTGGAGGCATGTGCATAATAAACATTATTTTCGACTTCATATTCATACAAATAATATCAAGTGTATCCACTTATAAACAATCATTTTATTATATACATTATTCTACTCCATATTCTCAACGGAATTGAATGATACCACAATGCTTGCTTGAATATTGACGGACAGAGCTTCACAACCGAAGGAAGATGAAAGCTTTTATGTTCATTTGTCTCATTTAACTCAAACTTGAATCTACTGTATCGCTTGCAATTAGTTCCATCGCCACCAAAACCTTCATTATCAACAAGGCTCTTGTTCGGTATAACGCTTAATCTGTTCCGCACGAATTGAGCATAACAAAAACGAATTGCCCAAGAATGATTCTTGCCTAACTTACAATCACGGAGCATCTTAAAGACATCAGAACCTTGACTCTTAATAAACGCTTTACGGTTAGCTACAACAGAATCCCAATCATTCAACTTCCAATCCACCAAATTCCATCTATCTTTCCATGTTGCCCATCCCCAGGAAGACGAACGAGTGAAGAAATAAGCATCGTATGGATAATCAGTTGGTATTTTAACCTTACAACTATGACCACAGACAGACATTACCTCTTGATTATTCTCATAATAATCCAATCCTTGGTTCAAAAAGTTTAGAAAGTTAGGCATCAACACTAAGTCATCTTCCAAAACTATCACCTTACTATATTGATTAATTACTTGACTTACTCCTCCAATAATAGAGTCAGCAAGCCCTTTATTATTCTCAGAAAAAGTATAGTGGATAGATTTAAAGCCTTTAATTGACTTTACATACTCTCTCACCTCTTCTACTTTTTCCTTTTCTCCTACTTTTCCATCCCGTGGTCCATCCACGAAGACGAAAAGGTCCGAGTCCTTTGCCTCTTCATTCCGAAGAAGAGAGGCAATTGTATTCTTTAGAGCATCTGGACGATTAAATCCAAATACAACTATTGGCGCATAAGTCATATAACCACTAGTTTACTGAAATATTTTTTTTACCAATAACAACCACCTTCGACCTTATCCAAGTTCTTGGGTTTTTCACTCTCATCAGGATTTACCCAATATTCGTTGTAAAACCCATAATTATCCCATCGTTTACCTTTGATGCCGAAGTATAACTGGAGAGGTCCGCCTACATGAATGCCTTGTTTACCAATCTTCTTACAATACGCAGTGAGAGGGAAGCCATAAGCCCCACAACCGATAAGAGCAACATCAAAGTCACACTTATTTATTTCTCGTTCCATATATTCCAATGCATCAAACCATGTTTCAAATCCTGCACGGTTACCTGCAATCGTCTGCACTGCTTGAATCACTTGAAGCGAAGCAAACTCAGGCAACACATAGTCTGAATACTCCCCAAACAACTTACTTCTGTTCTTTTCATACTGCGACTTAATCGTCTTAGCAAATGGGTGAATGACTAAGACTTTCTTACCCTTCAAGGATTGAGTCCAAGAAGACTTCGTGAAATTAGGACCCAAATCTCCTAATCTTATCTTCTTGCAGTTCCGCAATGCTTTTCGGAACAATATTTCCTCTGGTCGCCAAGATGCCAGAACATCAAGAAACCGCATATCTTCCTTCATCAAAAGCGTATAACGTTTCAACAGACATTCATCTACAGGAAAGAAACCTGCATTGTTTCCGATATGTCTGTACGTATATTCTTTTAAAAACATAGAAAGCCAAGGGAACGATTTATACAATATCGCTTTTATCTCAACAGCCCCAAACCTCGCAACCATAAGAGGCTGCCCCCCCATAACTGCATCGACGAGAGATTGTTGCGCCTCTTCGCCACTAATTGTTGGCATCAAGCGACTCTTGATACCAAAGATAATATTTCTCAAAAACATATTATTAATTTCTATTTATTTTTATCACAAAGCATTTGAATTTTATCTCTCAACTTATAAATATCAGATAGTATCCTCCACACCTTGTTATTTTTATTCTCACCCTCACAATTCACATGATACAAAGCAGAAGCCTGCGAAGAAGGAATAAGAGGAGAGCAACTGTAAAACGTATTAGCCATGACACCAACTCCTGCATTTATCTCATGAGCTTTTAGCCAAAGATCATCTGCCGACAAAGCATTTTCTAAAATACATTCTTTGTCGAACACTTGATCTGAAAAATGAAAAATACCACTTGGATACAATATTCCTCCACAGCCGATGGCAACATACCGATAGGAAAAGTTTGGCTTCTTCAAATAACAAGACTTCCATGATGCGTAATTTGCAAAGTCCTCTTTAGAAATTGGCAATTCTGCCACTTGGTTAGCACAAACAGCCTTAGATTTCAAAGAATGTAATCTCAACAATTGTTCAACCAAATCTTTACGATAATAAATATCATCATCGACTGTAATCACATTCCAATCTGGATGTTCTTGCATCATATAATAATATTTTTTATGGGAACGAATATTATCTTCCATAAACTTTATCTCTAATCCATAATACTCAAACCAAAGCAAAGTCTCTGGAAGATTTTCTTTACCTTTAGGAAAATCTTCATACGAAAGATACAAGACAATATGTCCTGGCAAAATGGTTTGTCGGAACAAAGAGTGTATTGTCATCCATAGATTGCCAATACGAGGAGGATAAGATGTTAAGCTGACTGCCAAATTGCCCCCCCCACAAATTGGTAATCTATTATCATATTTATATTTTAATTTCAGCACAAAATACAGTAGCCATTGTGCTAAGATAAACATTCCATGAGCATAAACCCAAGATATCATTTGTGACTTTTTTCTATACTTCTTTGTGACTTGCCTATTCACTAAATTTATAGAATAATATTTCTCATGCAATAAAAGTAATTTATCTATTATGTCCATATTTATAAAGAAAAAGGGTTACTACTATATTTCTCTGCAAAGTATCTTATAACATCAAAGAGTTGTACATCATTACGCTTCAACTCGCCATTTACATAACAAAGTTTTTGATTATGTTCGATATGCCACTCTGGAACTCCAGCATTTCTATGCACACACACTACATCAAACCCATTATAACGAATATAAGCATTCAGCCAAATGTCATCAGCCAAAGGGCAAACCGCTTTGATTATCGCGTATGGTTGATTAGCCTCGTTCAAACTTCCTGCGGGGAAAAGTGTACCACCACCAGATCCAAAGAAAATATTCTTTCCTTTGTCACCTATATGTAAATAGCCTTTCCATTCAGAGTATGGCAAAACATCTCCATTTAAATCATAGCAAATTTTACTTGAATATCTAGAGATAACACTACCAGGATATTTTTTAGAGCCTTCAACCAAGTCTTTTATGGTATCAGAAGAATATATTATGTCATCATCTACTGTGATAATGGACATACCAGGATATTCTGATATTGCATACCAATACTTTTTATGGCTTCGTATGTCTTCATCCACCAATCTTATTTTCAAAATTCCTCGTCTTTGGTATTCCTGCAATCTTTTAGGTAGAGTATTCTCTGTAAACTGCTTTTTCGACAAATAAAGAACTATACAAGATGCATGTATTGACTGTCTCATCAAACACTCTATAACTAGCCAAACAACACCAATTCTTCGAGGAAATGACGTAAGACACACCACTACATTTTCTTTCTGACTATTAGATATTTTCCAACAAGGAAATGCCTTGAACCATAGAGGAAGAATATACTGCCCAACGCAAGCCCCTATTTTAGTAGCATTGCCACAAACTTTATTCAATAAAGAATTTTTAAAAGGACGATAATCATAATAAGAGATAAAAAGATCTTGAATAAACATAGTTATTTTTTTATAAATTGCAGACTACGAAAATAAACAGCATAGAGAACCATAAACCATACAAAGGTTTGTCTATCACCAGTCATTATCAATGAAGTAAAATACCCAAAGAAGAAGACTCCAAGATAAAGGCTATAGATGCCGTATGCTCTTTTGTATTTTTTTTCTATAATAACAAATAAGGCAATATACAAAAGTAACCACGCTGCAACACCCAGAATACCTTGTTGCATAATAATTGGGAAAATCAGACACTCTGCTCCAATCATTACCCTTTGCACAATGGCATACTGATTTGTTTCCATATATCCTAAGCCCTGACCAAACAATAGAGAGTTTTTTTCAGCTACCATTAAAGATGTTTCCAATTGAAAAGCTCTTAATTCCATTGAAGAACCACCCATTTCATCTTGATGCGATTTTTTTTCAGACCAAAAGAAGATAAAGCTATCAACTGTATTTTGTATCTTTTGATTAAACGGAACATTGCCCAAAACAAACAAGAGCAACAAGGAAGCAATACAATATTTAGCTTTTCGTATAACGAAACCGAGCATAAGTATCAACATTGGAACTACAGACGAACGAGAACCCGTAAATATGATATTTATCGCTACAAGCAGAATCGTAATATACAACAATTTTTTCTCTATCTTATTACGCACAAGAAACAGATAGCCTAAAGTTAGCACCAAGGTCTGTCCCCATGTTAAGAAATGCCCCATTGTACATGTTATTCTTCCAGTTAGCAATCCTCTACCTCCATACAACAAGGCTTCCTCCTCAGAATCTATATCTTTAAAATAACGTCCCATGAAAGACATGTAAGGATTTAATTGGGATAAATATTCAAATATACCATACAAACACAATGCTATAGTTATAAAACATAAAGCCCTATTGAAACGTCCAATATATTTATTTCTACAAAAAAGGCCAAAAGTAACGTAAGCAAACATCAATATAGGAAACCATTGCTTAAACAAATAAAACAATTGATGTAAATAACTAATACTACCACCTATTATTATAAATAAAGATAATAGCATATATCCCCCAAAAGCTAAGCCTATTGCTTTAGGGAACGCCACTCTTGTGCTTTTTGTATTTCCTGCGAACAAAAAGAAGAAAGAAACAGCCAAATAATAGTATTTTAAAGAAGAAGATATTACAAAAATTCCCTTTGGAATCAAAAGCAGACTCGAAAACAGCATAAATAAATATCCGTGAAATCGATTTGCCTTAGATAATACTATTTGTACAACTAGTGCAAAAAGAAGAAGTATTGACAATATATTCATTTTATGAAATTATTTTCCATTCTTTAGGATACAACACATCATAAGGTCTATCTTCTTTACTTTTTAAGCGAGCTTTTGGAGCACAAACAATATAGGCCTTAGAAAGATAAGCTCCCCACCAAGAAAAAGAAGAGTTAGCTATAATAGCATATTTACATTTCGACATCAAGAATAAATCTTCATAATCTTGATTTCCTGCAATATATGTAACATTTAGTCCATTCAAAAAATCAAAATGAGTTTTACAATAATCTGGTTCGTCAGAAATCACATAAATATGCAAAGTCTGAGACTGGTTATTTTTCAAATATGTCAAAGCGTTCTTATAATAATTGGTAGATGAAAGATCAACGAAATCACTTTTCAAATAGTCTCCTCTTCTTACATGCATAAACACAGAATTTTCACTTTGAATTCTATCTGCTATTTCCAAAACAGAATCAGACATATTCATTTTGTAACGAGAAAACTCTTTCAACACCAATTCTTTAGCTGGTTTAAAATAAAGTTCAGATCCCCATCCGCCATTAAACAAGACCAATGATTTTTTCAAAGGCGTTTCTAAAAAATTTTCAAACTCTTCAACATTTTCATGAACTATTTGCACCTTTTTCTGTTTATAGGTTCTATCTCGCAGCAAGGTTCTCACCTTATAAAGGATCCTTTCCACCAGAGAGTAATAATCCTTGATGATAAAAGGATATTTAATATCAAAGACCTGTGCTAAACGTAATCCATTATGAAACTTACAATACTTATAATTACTATAATCTATCTCTATTTGCTCTGTAGGGAATTGTTGCTGCATTCGCAAATAAAATGCATAACAGAACAACTGATTTCCCAAGCCACCCGACATTTTAATTTTAAACATAATATTACGTCATTATAATTATTAATCAATTACCTCTTCCATATAAGTATCAGCAGCCCCATTAGCTTTGACATCCACACAAATAGTACTGCCAAACAACTCACTACACTGACCACCCATACGCAAACGTACAGATTCCGTATGATTATACTTGTACTTTAATTTATCATTCAATACAGGTTTGAGATTATAGACCAAAGCGTTCTCCACAATGTCCAAATCACTCTTTCGGACAAGTACATAGCTGTAATACACATACTCACCCACCGCACATTGTTCCACAAAAAGGTCATGTTTGTCATGTGGTGAAAATCGTTGATTTATATCATCAGCCTTTCCTATATATATCAGTTCCTTTATATCTACCGTTTTATTAGGATAAGGAACACCTCTATAGACAAAGTATATGCCAGATTTCTTTGGCAACAATTTTTCCTGTCCATCCTTACAATACCCGTCAAAAAATAAATTCATTTTTTTCATTTCACTATCTTTTTAGTTATTGAACATATCACATTATAAAAGTATCTACGCTCTGCTTGATTAAATCCAAAGAAGATGTAGACAAAGAAATAAAATAAAGCTCCAATTATCACCGAACTCAAAAGATAAGTTACCGATTCTGTCTCCACTATTTCTTGATTTATAAAAAAAGCCACTCCAAAACTAACAAGGAAAGCTGCAGATGCTCGAAGAGTGTCATTTACCAACATATTCATCATATTAAACTTACATTCCTTTGCTGCAAAAAACAAACGACTAGCCAACTTACATACAGCTGCTACTATAAGTAACACATAATACCATTCTGGGGTAAATCCTATGCTAAACAGTATCAAACTTCCGAAAAAGGGAATGACATTGATGATTGTCATGAAAAGAGAATATCTTTTTATTCTACCAACTCCATTGATTGCAGTAGTCTGGCAAATAGATAGAGTGTCTATCAAGTTGACCGTAAAATAGAGTTGGATGAAAATCACTGTATATTGAGGTATGTTTACCAACCATAACTTTAGGATAGGCTCTAGATTAGCTAATATTGGCAAAAAACAAATCGACATGATGAAAAACAAAGCCTTACTTCCCAATATTGTTGAACGATACAACATTGCTTCATCATGAGCACCTGCACTTTTAACTATTACAGGATTAACAGCCTTCATAGCATTTGAACTCAAAGCCCCCAACTGACCACTTATCTGATTAGCTATACCTTGAGCCGCATTGACTATCGTACCAAAGAAATGGTTGAGAACGACACCCATACCATATTGAGACAGCACACCAAGTATTGAGGACAGAGCATTCCAACCAGCAAAAATTGTCATCTCTTTCAATATACCAACATCAACCGTATTTCTAAGACTCAATCTACATTCTGGATAATGACGAATACAATATATTCGCATAACCAACTGAATGATTAAAGCCGTTATTGCTGTGAATATGCCATAGACTATTAACTTATCACTAAGAGTATAGACAACAATAAATGCGGTAGCCAACTTCAGGAATGATTCAAAAACTCCAACAGCTGCATAGTACAGCATATTTTCATGGGCATTTATTACAGCATCATATGGTACTGTCAATATGGTAAAAATAGTAGATAAAACCGCACAATGATATATAATTTTAGCTGAAGAAATCCTATTCTCTGGGATGTTTAATACTCCATCAAATAAAAAAAATGCACCTATTTCTAATAGTACTCCCACGAAAAGAGCAATGATTAGATGCAAAACTATGCTAGAATTAAAAATGACAATCTTCTTGCTTTCGTTATTTTCTCCCTCTGCATAGCTCATAAAACGCTGAGTAGCAGCAGCCATGGAACCATTCAAAAAGGCCAACATGGAAATTGCACCACCCACAATATTAAATATACCAAAATCAGAAGCTCCGAGAGAATTTAATATCAATCGAGTGATATACAAAGATATGAACATTGTTATGCCCATCTTTATATAGAGATAACTAGTATTTTTGATTACTCTGTTTGCTGTTGAAGCCATTATATATATTTTTTATTACTTGTTTCAAATTCGTCAACACCTTATTTGAAAAGTAATTAAGACGAGACTTCCATATATACCTTTTAAACACAGGATACAGGGAATCTTTCTTAATTACATTTTCAAGAATTCGCCCCCCCCAAAAATCATGCGAAATATTCGTCAAACGTACCGCCGTTTGCGCCAAATCTTTAGCTAAATAAGGTTGACATACGTGTTCACAGCCTAAAGACGCACAGTCTTCCAACAAGACATTATACTTTGTTGTTTCCCGATTCCACCATTGCACCAAATAATCCTCAGACATTGAACTTTTTTTCTTTGTAATTGAAGAAGCATTGGTACAATTATATATATAGAAATACTCATCTATAAACTTGATAGTTTTGGTTATCTTCAAATATTGGCGATTAAACTCTACATCCTCTGCAGACCTAATACCCTCTTCAAATTTGATTTTATTGTTTTTTATAACAGACATTTTATAACACTTATTCCAAAGATAATCCCAAATAGGATTGGCAGTTTTCATCTTATGTATCATAGCCTCTCTTGCAGACAATGAGGAAGAAAGAATACATTTCTTTTTCAGTTTCAGCTTTCCATGGTCGGTTATGTATTTAAACATCAACAAATCAGGTTTCTCCTCCTTCAAAATCCGTACTAATGCAGAAACTACGTGTATTGAAGTATAGGAATCATCAGCATCCAAAAAAGTAACATAAGGTGTTTGAACCTTGTCCAAAGCTTTTTGTCTTGCAGTTGCTGGTCCGCAATTAACTTCAGACTCTATGACACTCAAACGCTTCTCCATAATAAAATTCTTAAAATTTTGATGAATTAGCATTAGCGTATTGTCATTAGAAGCATCATCTACATAAATAACTTCAAAATTAGATTCACACTGATTGAATACTTCATGTAATGTATCAACAATGAAATTAGCAACATTATATCCTGGTATAATTATTGTCAATAGTTTTTCCATTTTGCTCTAAAAATAACAGCCTGACAAGAGGCATAATTATAATAATTCCATGAATCATATAATAAAAACAACCAATACCTGCATAGAATAGAAACGTATTCACATTTTTATTTTGATCTTTGCGTTTTTACCTAAACTCATTTTTTCTTATTTCAAATCATTTTCTACGTGTTGCGGCATAACCGCCAATCACCCCATAACAAATCAATGGTATCAAAAAGGCAATCGCCATACAGCCCGTAGTATCCGCAATATTCCCCATGATTACAGGAGCAACCGCACCACCCACTATCGTCATGATAAGCAATGAAGAGGCAAGTTTGGTCTTTGTTCCAGCATCCCTCAATGCCAATGAGAAGATGGTGGGGAACATGATGCTCTCTCCCAAATACAAGGCGAAGAACGCGATGAGGGATAAGGTTCCACTACATACCACCACTATCAATGTAGCGATAAATGTAAGGAAAGCACAGACCAGCAGCACCAGCCTTGGCTGGATATAATTCATGATGACACCACCAGCCAGTCTTCCGATAAAAAATAATCCCATTCCGCCAAAGGCGAGATACAGACTGGCAGTCTGCTTCTCTATATGAATGCTCTCCTCTGCATAGTTGATGAAGAAACTGTTCACACCCGTCTGGGCAGCCACATAAAGAAACAAGGTCAGCATACCAAAACCGAATGCCATCACTTGCATCGGCTTCTCCTCAACCTTCTCATTCGTATCTGCCTCATGGGCTCTCCTTGGGTCGGGCAATGTAATTCTTGACAGGATCAATGCCACAGAAAGCACAAAGATACCCACCAGGGCATAAGGAATGGCGATGTTGACACCCGAGAACAGGAGCTGACCGCCAACCAGCGGTCCTACAATCCATCCGATACCATTGAGCGACTGCGACAGGTTGATTCTGCTCTCCGCCTTGTCAGGATGTCCCAGTACCGTAGTATAAGGATTCGCACTCGTTTCCAGACAGGTCAGTCCGCATCCTATCACAAACAGCGACAGAACGAAGAAGTAGAAACTGTTGATCCTGCTTCCCGGTATGAACATCAGGGCACCGATACCGAAGAGAACCAGTCCTGTTATCACTCCCCTCCTGTAGCCCCACTTCCGGATAATCCATCCGGCAGGCAGCGCCATCAGAAAGTAGGCACCATAGACAGCAGCCTGCGTCAGGGCCGACATCGCCTTGCTGATATGGAACGACTCCTGGAAATGCGGATTCAGCACCTCCAGAATGCCATGGGCAAAGCCCCACATGAAGAAGAGGCTGCTGATGATGAGGAAGGGCATCAGATAGTTATGCCCTTCGTATCTGAAGATGGATGGCTTCGTCATGATTCTCTGCAAATTTAAGACTGTCCTTTACTACCAGTGCCAGATAACCGCCGCCACCGGCTCCCGGCATCTTCCATGCCAGAACCTCCTCCATGCCGCTGTAGCGGTCAATCATCGGCTGCACACTCGCCCCCGGTTCTATCACACCATTGATAGACGGATTCACCATACCCGGGAACATCGCAATCTGGGCCTCGAAAGATGCCCTGTATGCTGCAGCAAAGGCATCGAGGTCGTGCGCCAGAATCGCCTTCCAGCAAGCATCAGCTGCATCAGCCAGCGCCTTCACCTTCTCAGGCGTGATATCCTTACCTTCCACCACACTGCATCCCGGTCTTCTCGGTTCCATCGGAATCATCACCAGATGGTCTTCCAGGAAACGGAGAGTCATCTCATCCTGCGTACTCTCAATCTTCTCCGGCCAGAAGTTATTGTCATAATAATGACGCACCAGACCGGGAACACAGATACCGATAGAATCCTGGGCTCCCGAGATGATACCGTCATGACGCTCCGGATTGTTCTCAAAGCAGAATACAAGTCGGGCAAGCATCTCCGGATCCATCTTCGGCAACTTCACCGGCCATATCTTCTGAATCATCTTACGGGTAGAGGTAGACAGACCACAGCGGTCGCGCACCTCAAAGGTCGGTTCCAGCGAGATGGTAATCGCCCATCCCGGATGATACATGCTTACATAAGGCTGGTCAATCCAAGTACCAGCCAGATCCAGACGGGTAGGAATCCCCGCCTCCTGTGCCGAATTCTCAGATACGTTCAATAACGCCTTCTTCAAGCCAGAAGAAGACCGCGCCTTCAATCCAGCATGAGGCGTGCGCTGGAGTTCGACATATTCTATGCCCCTTTCCTTACAGATCCTACGTTTCTCATCAGACCCACCTTCAGCGTTCACCACAAACACGTCCGGTTTCACCTTATCAAGAGTTGGCAGGAAGTCGATCACTCCGCTTCCCTCATTGATATACGCATCCTTCACCGCCTTGATATTCTTGACCATGAATAGCCTTTCCTCCTGCGGAAACATAGGCTTGCGATGCTTATACTCCAGATAAGTAGCATCCGATCCGATACCCACATACAGGTCACCATACTGTGATGCCTGCTGGAAAAACTCCACATGACCAGAATGTAGCAGGTCATAGCAACCGCTTACAAAAACTTTTTTAGCCATAAACTTTATAAACTGTAAACTCTTACTTAACAATACCCTTCTCCAAGTATTCTGCAAGATTGCAGCGAACCTTCTGACCGGCATCCTCGGCAGCAACCTTCGCCATATCGCTCTCTACCATGATCTTTACGAGATCCTCGAAAGAGGTGGTGTTAG
>OGMB01000792.1_pt1 | contig 15746 bp, 11 predicted proteins | sample 1573001 | NCBI WGS metagenome assembly OGMB01 (sample SAMEA2581921, study PRJEB24529) | metagenome | biome: Human gut stool | place: China | collected 2011
CAGACGGCATTATCATCCAGCCGCGCTTCGCAACCGGCACCCGTCAGAGCAAACCACCCATCAGTTTCGAACTCAACAGTTAACTGACCGAGCGTGATCTCCAGCGCGGGGGCATTGGCGTCATTACCCACCAGTAGGTTAGCAATGCGTAACGCGGGCATATCCAGTGCGCCGCAGTGGCTGATACCCGACTGGCGAAAACCGTGACGACCGCCATCCTGCACAGTGGTATACATGCCCGCACGAATAATCTTCAGCATACTCCCTCCTTCTGCGGTACAAAGCGCACGCTGTCTCCCGGACGTAATAAGATGGGTTCGTCACGCGCCGGATCAAACAGGCTGAGTGAGGTATGACCAATCAACTGCCAGCCACCCGGCGTTGCCAGCGGATAAACACCAGTCTGCGGCCCGCCGATCCCGACAGAACCTGCCGGAACGAGTAAGCGCGGTTCAGCGCGCCGTGGCGTGTGTAGTTGTTCCGGCAAACTCCCGAGATACGGGAAGCCCGGTTGAAAACCTAAAAACCAGACCACGTATTCCACGGAGGAGTGCAATTCAACAACCTGTTTTTCGCTCAACCCGCAATGCGCCGCGACCACCGCCAAATCCGGTCCGCCTGCACCACCGTAAACCACCGGAATTTCAATAAAGCGAGACTCAGGTTCCAGGGCCTCGCTCTCCTCCCACCAGCGTTGCAAACGCTCTATGGCATCCAGCGCCAGCGACTCAGGATTACGCAAAATCACCGTAATATTGTTCATGCCGGGAATGGCTTCAACCACATTCGGCATATCCACCAGACGCTGCGCCAGTCGCCAGATCCGTTTCTGGCTAGCCAGCGTCACCGGCGGTTCCAGTTCCAGCACTACCGCCGTTTCACCTATCAGATAACAACGCGCTCGTTGCACTTTCGATCCCTCTAATTATTCGTTATGCAGGATTAGGAATATCAATAAAGGTCACATCAAGATCGGTATTTTCATTCAGCCACTCGCTCAATGCGCGAATACCACCACGTTCAGTGGCATGGTGACCTGCAGCATAAAAATGCAATCCCTGCTCGCGGGCTGAATGAATGGTCTGTTCAGAAACTTCGCCAGTAATAAAAGCATCCACGCCAAAACGCGCGGCGCTATCGATAAAACTTTGCCCGCCGCCCGTGCACCAGGCGACGCGCTGGACCACCTCAGGTCCGGTATCGCCACACCATAACGGCTTACGTCCCAGACGCGCTTCAATCCAGGAGGCTAGTTCCAGTCCCGGCACAGGCATGGTCAGCTCTCCCCACGGCATCAACGGCTCAATTTCGCCCATGACCGTGATCCCCAGTAACGCCGCCAGCTGTGCGTTATTGCCCAGCTCAGGATGTGCGTCAAGCGGCAAATGCCAGCCATACAGGTTGATATCATTCGCCAGCAACGTTTTTAAACGGTTACGCTTCATTCCGCGAATGACCGGAGACTCTCCTTTCCAGAAGTAGCCATGATGCACAATGACCGCATCCGCGCCCAGACGCACTGCCTCATCGAGCAAAGCCTGGCTGGCGGTGACACCGGTAACAATTTTTTGCACCGTCTCTTTGCCTTCCACCTGCAAACCATTCGGCGCGTAATCACTAATCGCCGCGCTGTTCAGTTTTTCGTTAATCAGTTGTTCCAGTTCGGTGTTTTTCATCTTCGCGCCTTCCGTATTCTGATAGCTACACCGTTAACATAGCGTTACCTCGCCTGTTCGTCGATAGCCAATCTTTTGACATATTAAGAAACAACCCCGACGCCAAAAGACGCAAATTGTTTATATCATCACGCTTCAGCTAATGTATATTTATGCAATCAGACAGCATATTGCATAAATAATCAGATCTGTATCAAAGTTTTAACTTTAAGGAAACACAAGCACGCCGCGCAACTATTACGTGACGTTGCCGTCAATTGTGGAATTATTATGAATAAACACGCATCACAGCCGCGCGCTATTTACTATGTCGTTGCGCTGCAAATCTGGGAATATTTTAGCTTTTACGGCATGCGTGCCCTGCTGATTCTCTATCTCACCAATCAACTAAAATACAACGATACTCACGCCTACGAGTTATTTAGCGCCTACTGTTCGCTGGTGTATGTCACGCCAATCCTCGGTGGCTTTTTGGCGGATAAAGTTCTCGGCAATCGCATGGCGGTGATGCTGGGGGCGTTATTGATGGCGATCGGTCATGTGGTGTTGGGTGCCAGTGAGATCCATCCGTCATTCCTCTATCTGTCCCTGGCGATAATCGTTTGTGGCTATGGTCTGTTTAAATCCAATGTCAGTTGCCTGCTCGGCGAGCTGTATGAGCCAACCGATCCGCGTCGTGATGGCGGTTTCTCGCTGATGTATGCGGCGGGTAACGTGGGGTCTATTATCGCACCTATCGCCTGTGGTTACGCCCAGGAAGAGTACAGCTGGGCGATGGGCTTTGGCCTGGCGGCGGTTGGCATGATCGCGGGTCTGGTCATTTTCTTATGTGGCAATCGTCATTTCACTCATACCCGCGGCGTTAACAAAAAAGTACTGCGTGCGACAAACTTTCTCCTGCCGAACTGGGGATGGCTGCTGGTTCTGCTGGTGGCAACGCCTGCACTGATTACCGTGCTGTTCTGGAAAGAGTGGTCGGTATACGCCTTAATTGTCGCGACTATTATTGGCCTGGGTGTACTGGCAAAAATTTATCGCAAAGCAGAAAACCAGAAACAGCGGAAGGAGCTGGGACTGATTGTGACGCTCACCTTCTTCAGTATGTTGTTCTGGGCCTTCGCACAACAGGGCGGTAGCTCGATTAGCCTTTATATCGACCGCTTCGTTAACCGCGATATGTTTGGTTATACCGTTCCGACCGCGATGTTCCAGTCGATTAATGCCTTCGCAGTTATGCTGTGCGGTGTGTTCCTGGCGTGGGTGGTTAAAGAAAGCGTCGCAGGTAATCGTACCGTGCGCATCTGGGGAAAATTTGCTCTTGGCCTTGGCCTGATGAGCGCCGGATTCTGCATTCTGACCTTAAGCGCCCGCTGGTCCGCAATGTATGGTCACTCTTCTCTGCCACTGATGGTATTAGGCCTGGCGGTGATGGGCTTTGCGGAACTGTTTATCGACCCGGTTGCCATGTCGCAAATTACGCGCATTGAAATTCCGGGCGTGACCGGCGTATTAACCGGCATCTACATGCTGCTTTCTGGCGCGATCGCGAACTATCTGGCGGGCGTGATTGCCGATCAGACATCGCAGGCTTCGTTTGATGCTTCCGGGGCGATCAACTACTCCATCAATGCATATATTGAAGTATTTGATCAAATTACCTGGGGCGCACTGGCGTGTGTAGGACTGGTACTGATGATTTGGCTGTATCAGGCGCTGAAATTCAGAAACCGCGCGCTGGCGCTGGAGTCATAATAGGCCAGCACCGATGCCTGATGCGACGCTTGACGCGTCTTATCAGGCCTACGTATTTCCTGCAATTTATTGAATTTGCACAAATTTGTAGGCTGGATAAGGCGTTCACGCCGCATCCGGCATCTGGGCTCGATTGCCTGACGCGTCTGTTATTTCCCCTTCCGCGCCGCCTCATACGCTGCCAACGTTTGTACTCTCGCTTCTTTGTGCTCGACTATCGGTTGCGGATAATCCAGCGTCACACCTGCTTTCTGCGCCCACTTCCACGGCTCATGCACCACTTTCCCTGGCACATCGCGCAGTTCCGGTAGCCACTGGCGGATAAACTCGCCCTCATGGTCAAATTTCTCGCCCTGAGTTATCGGATTGAAAATACGAAAATACGGCGCAGCATCAGTACCCGTAGAAGCCGCCCACTGCCAGCCACCGTTATTAGCTGCCAAATCACCATCAATCAGCTGCGACATGAAATATCGCTCGCCTTCGCGCCAGTCGATCAATAAATCTTTCACCAGAAAACTGGCTGTAATCATCCGTAGCCGGTTATGCATCCAGCCAGTGCTGTTAAGCTGACGCATGGCAGCATCGACAATCGGGTATCCCGTTTTGCCTTCCTGCCAGGCCTGTAAATGTGCGGGATTGCTCTGCCACTGCACACGATCCGTCCAGGCAATAAACGGACGATGTTTACACAACGAGGGGTGATACGTTATCAGGTGACGGTAAAACTCGCGCCAGATCAGCTCATTAAGCCAGACACTACCGGCCCCACCGTCCAGCGCCTGCGGCTGTTCAGCCAACAAGCGATGCAAGCACTGGCGAGGCGATAACCCGCCCGTTGCCAGGCTGGCCGACAAACGGCTGGTGCCTTCCACTGCCGGAAAATCTCGTTGTTGCTCATATTCTCCGGCACCGTTCTGGCAAAACTGGCGTAATTGCGCAATCGCCGCTTTTTCTTCCACCGGAAAATGCGCAGTATCGAAAGACTGACGAGGATAATTCAGCGTAATGGATGGCGAGGGCTCTATCGATCCGCTACTACGAACTTTTGGCGCAGCGACACACTCCAGCATCCCTTCCCGCAGCCGTTTCAGCCAGGCATTCTTAAAAGGCGTAAAGACTTTGTACATCTCGTGATTACCGGTCATCACCGCGCCAGGCGGCAGGATCACGCTGTCATCAAATCCTTCACACACCACGTTACGCAGCGCTCTTTCAACTTCCACATCCCGCGCCCGCTCATTCACTTCATACTGATAGTTATAAAACAGGTGGGTAACGCTGTTTTCCGCGCACACCTGTTTAACTATTTCGACACTGGCGACAAAGTCATCCACTTCACGGAACAATAAAGGAATACCTTTTTCCGCAAGCGCTATTTGTAGCCCATTCAGTTGAGCATTGATAAGTTCAGCCTGACGCGGCGACATGTTATGCGTCGCCCACTGGCGTGGTGTAGCGATATATAACGCCAGCACGCGTGCAGACGAATTGCGGCAGGCGGCAGCCAGTGCGAGATTATCGTGCAGACGTAAATCCTGGCGAAACCAGACCAGATGGGTAATCATAAAACTCCTGAATGGCGCAAGTTAATCACACGCGGCCAAAGTTCGAAATAACGCTGCCCTGAAAGCCAGGCGTCAGGATAAAGCGCCATATAGTGTTTGATACGCATCAGCGGCGCAAGAAGTGGTTGCTCGCCACGGCGATAACTGTCGATAAGCGCAGCCAGCTGCTGGCGTTCTGTGGAATCAATATGCGGGCGAAAATAACCCTGAACGTGCATCAAAACATTGGTGTGATCGCGCGGGTTGGCGGGGTGAGAAAGCAAAACAACTACGCGTTGGCGGTACTGGTTGTAATAGTCATCCAGATTTTGCCACTGGTGAATATCAGCCACGAACGGGCCAAGTTTGCGGTATTCCGGCTGGGAATGAGCCAGAAATACGAGTTTATAGCGGCTGTGATAATCGAGAAGCGCCCCGCGCGTTAAGCCATGTTCTTTCAGTCGATGTAACTCATGAAGCGCGAAGATACGGATTAGAGTGCTGTCATCAAATCGTTGCTGATTCATTACTGCTCCTGAACGGTTTACAGGAGTAAGTGTAGACGTTGGGAAATGATGTTTGTGAAGTTAATCCGCTAGCAGGGCAAGATTACGAAAGCGCGCTCCCCGCAAGCAACTAATCAAGGTAGTTAATCATGGCTGAACACGATATTACGCCAGAAGTCACCATTTCCAAAACACAGCGCCGCTATAAAGTCGGCTATGTCAGAGCCCGCCACCAGGACCGCAAAACCGGTATAGCCCGGTATTATTCACAACATCCCAGCCTGCACCTTAAGGGCGACTGGCTGAAAGAGGCCGGATTTGATACCGGGCGGGGTGTCACGGTGAAGATTTCGGAGGGGTGCCTGACCATCATCGCTGACAGTGACGAAGTGCAGGAACTGCGCGAGCAGCTTTATCAGGCTAAACAGGTAGTTAAGGGAGTGCGGAACGGGATGCTTAGTATCCTGAACGAGAATTAAATAATAAAAAGCCGGGAAGATTTAATTTCTTACCCGGCTTTACTTTACTATTTCCATCTTGATAACGGAGAGTTACCAAAATATTTTTTCAGTGATTTATTATCGAGAATATTATTTTCAAATAATGGTGTAATTATTTCATTTAATATTTCAAAATCTTCCTGACAACCTGTGTTTTCAAAAAGAAGAAGTAATGCATTCTGCACAAGAGAAAACTCACTTAACTCATTTGATTTCACAATAAAATCAATAATATCGGACTTTATTTTTTTATTTTCAATATATTCACCCTCTTCGGATAAATATTCTTGATCATAAAAATCATTCATTTTTTCTGATAGGAATTTGAAGCGAGAATATAATTCACTGTTCATTTAACAATCTCATATGTTCCAGGTGGAATACCGTTAGTTAATATAACCTCTTTATCTTTCCTGGCGTATCGAGACGCCTTACCAGACAACCCCTGTCCATTACTAACGTCAATAATTTCATTATCTGGTATTTTTGATAAATCTACTTTTACTTTACTATTATTTTTATTATAAAAATCTGCGGTAATTTCTTTTTTCGTAGTGGATATCAGTTGAGTTGAAAGTTTTCCATTTTCAATATGCTCTTGCACAGAATAGCTAGCATGAGAATCTTTTGGCGGGATTTTCTCCCCTGCCAGTGCACATTTTTTCTGTCCTTTAGTCAATGCACGGTAAACATACCCAGTATGGGTTTTACTAAGACCTAATGGATCAATCCATCCCTGAGGATTAGGCGCATATTGGTATAAGTTTAACCCGCCCCTTAGCCCTATCGGATCCGTTACCATGAACCGCCCGACATCCGGATCATAGTACCTGTGCAGATTGTAGTGCAGCCCCGTTTCCCTGTCGAGGTACTGTCCCTGGTAGCGCAGGTTCTGCTCCACCCCGCCGTGGTCCTTCTCCTGTATCGTGTTACCCCAGACCTGATACCCCGTCTCCCACACGATTTTCCCGTCACTGTCCGTCATCTCTTCCGGCGCGCCGTTCACATCCGTGTGAAAATACAGTATCCGGTTCGGGCCCTCTTTGCCTGCCTTATCCACCCGCGCCAGCGGTTCATAACTCCCCGGGTCCCTGTAGATATACAGGCTGCCTGTTCCCTCCGGCCTGCTCTCCTGCGCCAGCCGCATTCCGTCCCATAAAAATTTTGTCCGGTTGTACGGTTTACCGTCAGGGCTGATGTGCTGTTTTTCCGTCCGCCTCCCCAGCGCATCGTACACATACCGGTATGTCCCCCGCGCTGTCGTCACTTCCACCATCCGGTGCTCTGCATCATAACGGTAACTCTGCGTTCCGCTCCGGCCCTCCTTTTCCACCGCACGGCCAAATTCGTCATAACGGTAGTGCACACCACGGTAAGACATCAGCCGGTTGAACGGCACCACGCTGTTTTCTGCCGTGGCCCTTTCCCCCGCGCGCCTCCCCAGCAGGTTTCCCGCCGCGTCGTACTGCCAGCTCGCCAGATACCCCTCATCCTCCGAACGACACGCCGTGATGCGCCCCGTGGGGTCGTAGAAGTAATCCGTTTCCCCCCGCCGGCTGTGCCGCGTCTTCAGCAGTTCATCCTCGCCACTGTAGCTGTACTGCCGGTCCGTGAACGTCTCCGGTACCACCCCGCGCATCCCGCTGTATGTCTCCCTGCGCTTCAGCCGCCCGCCGGGGTCGTAAAGCTGCCGCGTGCTCAGTCGCCCCTGGCTTCTGAGCACTTCACGGTGCAGGTGGTCGCGCGTGAACTCGCTGATGACCTCCCGGTCCAGATTTATCTGCTGGAGATGGCCGCTGCCGTAGTACAGATGGCGCTGCGTTCTGCCGTCCGGAAAGGTGGTGGCAGTCCGGTTGCCCAGTTCATCGTACTGGTGGGTCAGGATGCCCTGCGCCGTCTCCTCGCTCAGCATCCGCCCCAGTCTGTCGTAGCTGAAGCGGATAACTTCCGGCGCGTCAGTTTCGTGCCGCTGGCGGCGGATTTCCAGTAGCTGGTCTGCCGCATCATGGACGTATTCCGTACGGCCATCGGCTGTCTCCTTTGCCGTGAGCCGGCCCGCCGCATCACGCGCCAGCCGGTGGCGGATTTCACCGCCCCGGTCCCCGGTGAACACCACTTCCGTGACCGCGTTCAGCGCGTTGTAGCGGTACGACTGGCGGCAGCCGTCCGGGTTTATCTGCTCCGCCAGACGGTCCAGCACATCATGGCGGAACCGGTAGCGTTCTCCGTTCTCGTTCGTGAGCGTGACCAGACGCCCGTAAGCGTCGTACCCGAATGCCGTCCTGCGCCCCATCGCGTCCGTCCGGCTGCGCACCCGGCCCTGCCCGTCCCGCTGCCAGCGCGTTATCCTCCCCATCGGGCTGGTGTACTTCACGAGCCTGCCCGCCGCGTCTGACTGGTAATTCACCGTGCGGCCGTCCGCCAGTATCACCTCCGTCAGGTGACCGCTGTCGTCATACCCGTAGCGCGTGCTGTGGCTCTCCGCATCCGTCATTCTGATAAGCCGCGTGCGTTCGTCGTAGAACCAGGCCGTCTGCGAGCCGGAACAGTCCGTGTGCCGCATGAGCTGCCCGTCTTCATTCCACTGGAGGTATTTATTCCCCCCGCGCGCATCCGTTATCTGCACCACCTGACCGTGGCGGTCATACTGATACCGGGTGTTCTGCTGCAGCGGGTCGGTCACGGCAAGAAGGTTGCCGCGTTCATCGTACACACAGCGCCAGGTGTTTCCCGCCGCGTCCACCTCCGTTTCCGGCTGGTGCCACACCGGGTGCCACTGTGTCTGCGCCACCCGCCCCAGCGGGTCGTGCGTCTCCGTGATATGCCCCTGCCGGTCATACACATAGCGCCATTTGCCGCCCTGAGGGTCGGTCATCCCCAGCAACAGTCGTTCTTCGTCGCTCCAGCGGAATGTCGTCACCTGTCCGGCTTCGTCCTGGTACGCCGTCACCTGATTCTGCGCATCCCACTGGTGATAACGTGTGCGCCCCAGTCCGTCCGTCACGCACAGCCTGCGCTGCGCCAGGTCCCACGCCAGCCGGTACTGTTCACCGCTGTCCGTGTGGTGCCCCGTTACCCGCCACGCCGCGTCATCCGGACCTTCATACCAGCCCCACTGGTAATAATACCCTTCGCCGCCCGGCTGGCGGTGCAGCGTCATGCAGTGGTTTTCGTCGTAAGCAAACTCACGCAGCAGGTGCCCCGTGCTGTCGTACACGCCGTTCAGGTGGCCGGCCTCGTCATAGCTGTAACGACGCAGCAGTAAAGGTGCAGTCTCAGGGAAATGCTGATAAATCTGTGTCACCCGCCGGGGATGCGCCGCCAGTTCGTAATACAGACGGATGCACGGACGCTGCTGTTCGCCGCTGATTTCCACAATGCGGCCCCGGTCGTCGTAGTACAGATTCAGACAGTTGCTGTTACGGTCGCCCAGCATTTTCAGCCGCTGGCGCTGCGGGTGGTGCGGGTCAGCCTCAAACAGAAAACACTGCCCGTCATCGCTGCTGATAAGCCAGTGCCCCTGCTCACCACGCCTTACCGCCAGCCCTTCACCGGGGCTGTAAAACCCACTTCCCGGCAGTACGGCTTCCATATCCAGGCGTCGCCCCATGCCCGACACAAAGGTCATGCAGTTTTCGTCTGCGCTACCCGGTGTGCGCACGAGGCTGACTTCATACATCACACTCCAGCCCTGACCAAACATTCCTTCCGTGCGTTCGTCACGACTGTTGTACACGCGCTGCCAGTCCAGCGGAAAGTGGCCCGGCAGACTGAAATCGAAGTCATCGTCATCGGCCAGGTATTTGGCCCCGGTGGCGGCATTGACCGGATGCGGAAGGGCACTGGTGGCCTTCTGCGTCAGCATGCTCATCCCGATACTGGCAGCAAAACAGGCGATTTTAGAAAGCATTTTGCCCGGGCGAAGTAACATCAGCGCCACGGTTGCCACCAGGGTTATCTGCGACCTGCCGCTTCTGATATCCCTGACCACCAGTAACGGACCGCCAATGCGCACATCCGGTGACACAAACGCCCCGTTCCCCGGCTCATTCACCACCCTGGCCTCGCAGGTACAGCGTGCCCCGCTGCGTGCCGCCGGCTGGCTGTTGATACGCACATCCCGCGCGCCTTCCGCGATATATTCCGCTGCGGGCGGCTCGTCATCGCCTTTGAACAGATTACTGATGCTGCCAATAACCGCATTCACTCCCTGAAAGGCGGTTTCCAGCATACCGCCCGGACTCAGCAGGTTAAGGGCCGTTCCCAGGGGGTCATCCAGAAAGGCGGCTTTTTTTTGTGCGAGAAACTGCGTCAGTGAGGAAGGATGTTTATGGCAGTCGATTTTATCGTCAGGGGTCGGGGTGGAGCCCGGGGCCGCACTGGCCACAGTGGGCTGCCATAGTTCCGACACAAAATGTGTCACGCCATCCACCATTTCAGAACGCCCTTCTTCCGTACTGAGCTGGTCGTGCAGCGCCCGGGACATCAGCACAGGCCCTGTCACCGGGTTAACCACCAGGGCTATGGCCCCCGCCATTTCCAGATATTCCCCGGCCACATCCCGGAACGTTCTGGCATCCTCCTGACGCTGCGCTTCTTCCTGTTCCGCCTTCGCCTGCGCTTCCTGCGCCTCAATGTCCTGCCGCGATGCCGCAGTCGCCGCTGCCCGCGCGGCAGGTTTGCTGTTGATCCATGTGTCGCCAGAGCCGGTGAGGATGTAACCTTCAATCTGAGGCGGGAAAAGCATATTTGCGAGGTCTGAACAGGCTTCGCTGACCTTTTCTGTCACGCCGGTGTACACCATCGCCACACCCGCCACAAAACCGGTCAGCACGACGGCCGTGCACCCCATCGTGATCCCCACTGACGTCGCCAGTAACGAGGTTGTGCCGACAATGAGGGCATCAATAACGACATTTGCGGCCACCTCCAGCACCGCCCCCAGCACATCTGCCATAAACGACGTATGCAGCAGGGCATCACCCTGTCTTGCCGCCCAGAATGCCTCTTCCATGTCCCGTTCCCTGTATGATTAATTCGTCCTGACTTCCTGCCGCATCCTGAAGCGCAGATTCTTTTTAATTTCAGCCCAGCGCGTCATATCTGCCGGGGTCAGCGGTGTGGTTCTGGCGTAGGTGAAGGCCATCATGACCCGCTCACCCGGCAATACAAATGCCACCTGACACTGGTACACCTGCTCGTTACCCCGGAGAAACTGGCTCTGTATTTCCAGCCCTTCTTCACCGTCATTAATCCCTACCCGTGTTACCTGAACTGGCGTGTAGTGAAGATCCTTTACCTGTTTCTCCAGTTTTTTCATTTGCTGTTCAATCTGGGAGGCTAATTCGTCTCCTTCCTGCATCTGGCCCCGACTGATAATGAGTGCCGCGTCGGGATCGCTGAGGCGCAGCATATTAATAGTGCTGTCCTGAATAATATTCCCGGGAAAAGTTACAACAGTTTCATTGAGATAATACTCCGTCATAATGATATGAGTCCTTTTTAATTAATAAATTATTTAATGATGGTTTTTATTTATTTTTAGTCATGAAAGTGACGTCTATCGCCAACTGAAGAGTTGTTTTCTCCGATGTTCCAGGCGGAGGTATATCTGCCGCTCTGTCATTCATATTTAAATCAAGCTGCCCTGATTGTGTATTTATTTTTCCATTCTCCGTTGCAGTAATATTAAAGTTTTTACAGGTTATATTAAACATTCCGTCACTGGTCATTTGCAGGATGGTTTTTCCGCAGCTAAGAATTATGGAATCTCCCGCAGCAAGGCGTAAATTCTGTACTGTCTGAATCGTTTTATCCCCTCCGGCGAGAGAGATATCATCTGTCTGAACTGTAAGAGAACGCTTCTCACCAATAATCGCTGTTTCTGTTTTATCTATAACTTTAAGGCGATTATTCCCCACCCAGTGGCTTTCATTATTATTTACTTCAATCCGCTGATCTTTTTCGGCATGTAGCCAGACCTCTTCACCGCCAGGTTTATCCTCAAAACGCAGGGCGTTGGCATTGGCTGGGCCGCCGCCGATAGTGTGGCTGTAAAATCCGCTTTGCGTCGCTGCGCCCGGTAGTCCCCACGGTGGCATGGTGTCCTGGTTGTAGGTACGCCCAACGATTATCGGTAAATCCGGATCACCGTTTTTGAAATCCACCAGTACTTCCTGACCAATGCGCGGGATCTGAATACCACCGAATCCTTTACCCGCCCACGGATAACTGACACGAACCCAGCAGGAGCTGTTTTCGTCATTCTTACCGTAACGATCCCAACCAAACTGAACTTTCACCCGGCCATATTTATCTGTCCAGATTTCCTGCCCTGCCGGGCCGGTGACGATGGCGCTCTGCGGGCCTTTAGTGTGGGGTTTACTCAGGGTTCGTTGTGGGCGGTAAACTTCGCTGGTGGGATGCAGTTCAAAACTGGTTGAGTAAGAGAAATGCTGCTCCTGGCCGCTGTGTTGCGCATTGTCCTGTATAAATAGCGTGGTCTGAACCAGCAGATATTCCCGGTTCACTTCGGCTGTCGGATAGTTTTCCAGGGTGAAGGTAAAACCTGTCATCAGGGTACGAATATTGCCGCTGCCCTGTACCCGACTACCCGGGCTACGCTGTTCTTCCATGCGGATGCGTGTCAGCATTTCACCTTCACTCTTTGTGAAGTAATCTCCCGGCCATTCGTAGTGCTCATATTCAGCAAGGCCGGTTTCACGTGGATTAGCCACGGTGCTCTTCAGCAGTGAACGCGGCTTCATAAAGTCGAAATCATTCAGCACCCACTGTCCGCTGCGCAGACTTTCATTTGCTGTGATGGTATGGATAAATTCCTTGTCCAGTTTCAGCCCTTTCTGGTAATAACACACCAGCGGCGAATCTGCGCATGCCTTGTGGACATTAATGGCATCAGCCAGCACTAACGTGTGACTGTTCTCGCTGTGCTCAAACCACCAGTAGATACCCCATTCCTGCATCAGGCGCTGGATGAAATCAAAATCCGTTTCACTGTACTGCACCTGCCAGGTGCGGATCGGGTAGTTTTCCACCAGCCGTTTTTCCACCGGAAAGTCATAATCCGCCAGCACTTCATCCAGGATGTCCACTACCGTTTTATTCTGGAACGCCTTGTAGTCGCTGCTGTGGGTCAGCAGTTTCAGCCACGGCTCAATGCGTAATTCATACGTTACCGAGCGGCCCTCATGGCCCACTACCCGCGCCGCCGTCACCAGCCCGCTGATATACCGTTTGCCGCCACCGTCCAGTTCGATATTGACGCACAGGTCTTTGCCCACCATTGGTTTAAGCGGGAGGTTGGCAGCAGGGGAGACATAGCCCAGATTCAGGGTGTCGGGCGTTTTAAGCTGTACGATGTAGGTAAACAGGCTGCCAAGTTTCTCCGAACCATTTATACTGGCAAAAAGCAGCATCTGCGGCGGCACAGCGCTACCACTTACCGTGACGTTATGCGCTCCCGGTCCACCGGCAGCAAGCGACACCGCCGCATCCTGAGCGGCACCCGTTATATCCGATATCCCTGCCACGGCGGCGGCGGCCTGTGCTGCTGCAACAGCCGCTTTTACCAGCCCAGAAGGTTCTGGCAACGCCCCAAACAGATCCGCCGCTGCCTGTTCTGCCATCTGTTCGGCGGCATCAGCAACACCGGTTGCAGCTGAACCTGCGCTCATACCACCACTTTCTCCGGCTATCGGCGGCGTAGTGATCTCTGGTCCATGACTCCCGGCAGATTTATTACCCGTAGATACAAAACTCATGGTGTTTACTCCTTTAATATCGGATTAAAATTTAGCGTCTGGAGGCCAAAAAAAATAAGAAATAACCCGCCACTGCCCATCTTTATAATGGAAAAAACACGTTAAATTTAAATCCTCATTCAAATTCCAGAACGCTTCCTTTATCGGAATATTTCTGAATTCAGGATTTATTGAGCGATACGTATTTTCAATCCCAACAGAATACTCCCCGACAAATGCATAACGAGGTTTTACAAACTCATATGCCGGGCGACCATATTTTTTGGTAAAAAAATCCTCACTCTCTCCATTCTGTATATAGCTTCTTTGTTCATATACAGGAGGTTGAGCAAAAGATTCCCCACTTGTAATAGCCACTATAAATGAAAGCATCAACTGCAAAATAAACCTGTTCATCCATTTACGCTCATGAGGGAAAAATGAGTATCCGGAATTATTGCATTCAACTGTACAGATACATGTTCCAGATAGCGTGGTCGAAGTTCTGCACCAATATTCATTAAACCATTAGCATCCTCGCCATAAATTTTATCTACCTTATCTGATTCATCATCGTTATAATATTCGTCATCCAACAAAAGTAGATGCCCAATTTCATGAGGTACCGATGAACGGGAACGACAAATATCCTGAAGCTTACCAAGACACCTTTCCACCGCTACTACATCATTTGAATCAAGCTGAATAAATTTATCCGCCCACCGAACAAAAGTGTAACCATCAACACCAGGATTAAGTTTTGTCACAGTAACGTTCCAGTGAGCATTACTCTCAACTGGAAGTATTTCTATGTAAAAAGGCAACTTTTTTCCTTGAAATTTTTTGGCAAAATCTGACGTTCCCGAAACAGAATAAAATACCCTCCCATTCCATTCATAACAAACAGCCATATATGCATTAGTTATGAATAACGATTTTTCTTCCGGTGACCAGTCATCTTTTACATCACCATCTTTCAACCAGGTATATTTCCATCGTATTCTTAACCAGATAGTACCTGTAACACTACTTATCAAAACCTCTCCAAGAAGAGTTTCTTGTATAAAATCAGTTCCAATAAATTCCGTCTTAGCATAATCTTTCGCCAACGGACTGTCAGGGTTATATGATATTTTACTCATTGTTTTTCCTACATATTATATCATTTAATTTTTAGACTTCATGTTTATCTTCCCCCCCCAGCCGCAACGCATCCACATACCGCCCCTCGCTGTTCTGCTGCCAGAACCAGCCCTGCCCCTGCTGCGCCTGCGTCAGCATTTTGTCCGGCCAGCCCGGCCATGGCAGGTGGCGCACACCGGGCAGTTCCACTACCGGCACGTCCGGCAGCCCGGTGAGTTCCCGGCTGCGCTGCGGTACACGTCGCAAGCCGCGCAGCCACTGCGCCCAGCGCGGCCCCGGTCGCCACATCGCCCAGAGCTGGTCGGCCTGCTCTGCCAGTCGCCCGCGCCGTTCCGCCTGTGGTACAACCTGCGCCGCCGTCAACCGCGCCAGCCAGTACAGCCAGCCCTGTGTGTCATCCAGGCTCTCTTCCAGCCATTCCCGCCCGGCACGCTGGTAAATCACCAGCGGCCACGGCCTGCCCGTACTGTCACGCGAGGCGGTCAGCACCCCGGTCAGCCACTCATCGCGCCCGCCAATGGGTAAAAATCCCGGCGACAGCACAAAACTCCACGGCAGCGGGTGGTGTTCCGGCAGCGCCGTTTCCTGCGGCGAAAGCCGCATCCAGCCGTCGTTTTCCCCGACCTTCGCGGTATCAGCGCCGTCCGGCAGAACAATATGCCGCCCCTGCCCCAGCCACGTCTGCTGGTTCAACCACGCCTGCCATATCTGCCCCTCGTTTGCACTCACCCGCCAGCGCACGTAGTCCCGCTGGTCCGGCAGTCTGCCGAACATCGCCGGAGCCGATACCACCACTGCCCGGCGTATCACAGCGCCCTCTCCGGGCAGGCGAAGCGTTGCAGCAGCCCGCGATTCACCGGGT
>OGMB01000795.1_pt1 | contig 15710 bp, 20 predicted proteins | sample 1573001 | NCBI WGS metagenome assembly OGMB01 (sample SAMEA2581921, study PRJEB24529) | metagenome | biome: Human gut stool | place: China | collected 2011
TCCATGACCGTGCAGGAAGGGCGAAGGCTCTTCTCGCTACCCGAAACAGTGAGACGGGCAAAGTCCCACGAATAAACGGGCAACTTCTTATTCATATCATATATAGGAAACTCTATGACTGGCAATATCTGCGTATAATTGTGCATATTACGGAAAGTGATATTCTTGCAATCCCATATGCGGAAACCTATCCTCTTCGGCATAAAGGCACGGATAACGCGATACATCCACACATTTACCATTTCGATATTTTGACAATTGGACATTTCTGCCATATAACAATCAGGCCCTTCACGACCTTCTTCCTCAAACTGGAAAGCATAAATTTTCCAGTTGGCCACATTATGGAAACGGGCTTCAGTACGGACATGATGCTCCAAAGACATGGCATAAATACGTCCCGGAGTCTTCGTTTCGCTAATATAAAGCCCACTGGCAGCATACGTACTGGCTGTCCAAACATCCTTAATTGTCCCGCCGCCATTGTTTGTAATCCACAAACTCCAATACTGGTTGTCCCAAGCCATATCCTTACCGGTTTCCATGACCGGAGAAGACGGGGAACTAATCCGACGCTCGTCCCTGCGGTAAGACGACTGTCCGGAAGCATTCGGAGCAGGTTTGCGCAAGGTACCGTGCCCGCCTACAAACTTCACATCATTCAAGTACGAACGCTCACCCGCCATCCATTTACAGCCGACAGCACGGTAATTATACGCACCGGTATTAATACCTATGCCATTCAGCATGTCGTCGCCACCTTCGGAAGATTCAACCAAAGGCACAGGCACGCCGAAACCACTGAATGCAGGCTCGCTTTCCTTCAACAGAAATTGAGTCCCAAAAGGATGCAGCCCAATCAGCTTAGTACCGGGAGACAGCTTCAACGTTCTCGTCAGGCGATACCAACCCTGGGGCACATAGATGTTTTTATGCAAAGAGACAGCTTTCTCAAAAACTTCCGTATCATCAGTCTCGCCATCACCTTTTGCCCCTAAGTCTCGGATATTGACCCATGTCTCCATTGCCGGAAGAACCGGAAGGTCCTTGCCAAGTGTAACCGGCAGTTTTGCCACCGGCTCTATTTCACATATTTCCCTGAAAGAAGAAGCATCATTCAAATCCTGATACACCAGACCGTAAGTAAACTCCTTGACTCTGTACATTTTTGCTTTTCCGGCAACTTTCTTTCCACTTTGAGCATAGCCCACCAGTACGGGAACATTCCTGCAATCCACATTCACCAGATTCAATTGCGAAAAAGTATTTCCCTCTACGCTTACCCTGACACCGGCTTCCGAAATATTCTCCCACAACGAATTCTCCACATGAAGGCGGTCTGCCAGATTCTCTGCCATTTCAAAGGCACCGCGCGTATTCTTCGCATTGTGATGAAAAATGAAGAAACAGGCAGGATCAGCTACTATACTTCAAAAAAAGAAGTCGTTTATACCAGCCTGCTGATGTGTGAAAATGCACCACAGGAATGGCAGAATGTACCTGCTGAAAATATCAGACGGTTCCAGAAATCTGTCCGATATAAAAGGGCAGATAACCAAAATGCTGCACTGGAAAAATTCAAACTTACTTTTCAGAAGCAGCGTTTATGGAATGAAGTCTTGAGGATAGAAAAAAGTTCAGATGCACAACTCGGCAGGTCATTTGAGTTCTCACTTCCGAAAGAATGGAGCCGACAGGAACAGATTGATTATACAACTGAATATATTCAAAAGACCTTTGTAGATAAGGGAATGTGTGCGGATTGGAGTATCCACGATAAAGGAGATGGTAATCCCCATGTGCATTTATTGGTGACGTTGCGACCATTCAATTCAGACCACTCATGGGGTAACAAAGAAATCAAGGATTGGGAGTTTGTCAGAGATGAAAATGGAAATATTGTGGTGGATGAATCCCATCCGGACTGGTGGCAGGATAAAAAGAACCCTGACCGTCATGGAATCCGAATCCCCGTACTTGATGAAAATGGAGTCCAGAAAGTCGGGACAAGGAACCGCAAACAGTGGAAACGTGTATTAACCGATGCTACCGGGTGGAACAATCCGAAAAATTGTGAGCTATGGCGGAGCGAATGGGCAAACGTCTGTAATGCACATTTGAAAACGGAAAATCACATTGACCATCGTTCTTATGCAAGGCAGGGAAAATTAGAGATACCGACGATCCATGAGGGCGCAGATGCCAGAAAAATTGACGAGAAATTTCAAAACGGACAGACATCCTCTACTTCATGGAAAGTAGAGGAAAACCAGATCATAAAAAGACAAAATGCACTGCTGGATAAAATACAGATTTCTTTTGGAAAAGTATCCAGTGCATTAACACAATGGAAGGAGCGATTGCGTGACATTAGAAGAAAGCCGGGAAGTCATTCCCATGATGGAGACAATGATAAACCAGATCGAGGAACAGCAGAATCTTATGGCAGAGATGGTACAGGAATTGCAGGAACGGGACAGGCAGCTCCTGTCTTTTCAGGAGCAGAACCAGAGTTTAAAAAGCTTAAACAGCGAATTATCCAGGCTGCTAAATCTTTTGCCAGATACAGAAGAACTGCTCTCACAGATCGAGCAACAGAAAACCAGAATCGAACAGTTGGAAAACGAGAATCAGCAATGGCAGGAATTAACGCAGAAGCTGAACAACGAGAACAGCTTATTGCAGAAACAGAACAGCGAATTGCTGACCTTAAACAGCAGATAGAGAAAGCGAGGGAGATCGATGAGCGAATGCAGAAACTTAGAGAACGTCGGGCAGGTGGAAGAACTTCTGCTGATGACCGAACAGATGCAGGACGAACTGGATCAGAAAGACCAGACAATCCAGGAACTAAACAGGCAGCTAAGCGAATCGCTGACCTTGAACGAGAAATTGAACAGCGAAAACAGAGCCGAGAATATCGAAGCATTGCGGACAAGATTAAGGCAAACAGAGGAACGATTGACCAGCGAGACAGACAGCAGGAAAAGAGCCGACGCAGAAGCCGTGGCATGGAAATTTAAGTATGAAAAAGCAGAGCAGGAAAAACTTTATGCACAGACACACCAAAAGACGGTAGAGGTAGCTGTTGAGAAAAAAGTGCCTTATGAGAAATGTGAAAAATGTGACCGTACTGCTTACCGGAAAGCAAAAGAAAAATGCGATAGCCGTAAAAGCCAGTTAGAAAAGAAATATAAAAATATGACGATTGGTTATGAAAGTATCTTGTTTCTACTGGCATGGTACAGCATAACAACAACACTGTTTACTGCGATTCTTTCGCCGGTTTTCCTTAACGACTGTATCGTCTTTTTCGGTGCGTTAGGAAAAGGAATGGGAAGTTTATTTCGGGAGTTTGTGACAGGTGCAGACTCTTTCGGACAGTTAAGCAGTGGAATACCTAACAGTATTCTTTCCGGGATTGTGTACTGGCTGATTGCCGGTACTGTCATGGCAATTTTATTCGTAATAACCGGGTGGCTGATAATCGGGATTGGTTATCAGGTAGGAAAAATCTACCGGAAATATTGTTGGGATATCATCAGTATCGTGGTAGCGATAACGAGTACAGCTGTTGTAATTTACTTTGGAGAATGGATTAAAAACGCTAATCCGATAAATCTTATTGTATTGCTATTACTGTCGCATATTATTTATATTGGAATCAGATGTTATGTGAAAGACTGGATGGAAGAACGAGGATATTATTAAAAGAGGACAGGGAAATTTCATAATCTTCCTGTCCTTAGTAAGGGACTATTGATTGTTTATATAAAGAAAAAGTATATAAATAAATCTTGACAATTAGTACGAACTCGGACTATAATACAAAAGTCCGGATTCGTACTAATTTAAGGAGGAAAAAGATGAGAAAAGATAATAATATGATAATACAGTTGCAACGATATTATGCTTTATGGAAAGAATGTACAGCAATGTATGAGGAATGGTCAAAGGATCAGGGACTGTCTTCAAATGGAGTTTTTGCTTTGTATTCATTTTATGAAAGTAATGGAAGATGCACGCAGAAAATGATAAGTGAAAAATGGAATATACCTAAGCAAACGGTAAATACGATACTAAAAGATTTTCAGAAAAAAGGATACATCAATATGGTATCTGATGATTCAGACAAGAGAAATAAGCTGATATGCCTCACAGAATCAGGAATGGAATATACGAAAGATATCATAGAAAAACTGCACTCAAAAGAAATATATGTAATCGAAAAAATGGGATTAGAGAATATAGAAAGTCTTAATGATAATACAGAGCTGTTTATCAGACTTTTCAAGGAAGGAGATTGTAAGAAAAATGAATCATAAATCATTATTTTTTAAATATGTTATTCCATCTATTATAGCATTTGCATTATCAGGAATATATGCGATAGTGGATGGATATTTTGTAGGCAATACCATAGGAGATGCTGGACTTTCGGCTATTAATATTGCATATCCGATTGTGGCTTTGATTCAGGCTCTTGGAACAGGAATTGGTATGGGAGGAGCTGTTTATTACTCAATTAATGCAGCAGAAAAGAAAGGAAAACGGGCAGAAGAATTTATTGCTACAAGCTGGTGGCTTCTTGTAATAGTAAGTGTTATCAGTACCATAATTATTTACTCCTTTTCGTCTAAAATTTTAGGATTGCTTGGAGCAGATGGAATTATATTAACAAATGCGACAGATTATATCAAAATTATAGCACTTGGAGCAATATTGCAGATTCTTGGAACTGGAATGATGCCATTCATTAGAAATTATGGAAACTCTTTCTGGTCAATGTTTGCGATGGTTGGTGGATTCATAACCAATATTGTTCTGGATTTTATCTTTGTATGGATATATGAAATGGGCATGAAAGGTGCAGCCACAGCTACAATAGCCGGACAGGGTGTGACTGCAGCAATTGCAATCATATACGCATTATATAATAAAAAGTTTTATGTGTATGTATCCTTAAAAAATGTAAAAGAAATGTGTGGCGCTATATTCAGAGTAGGTCTTGCACCATTTGGGCTAGCATTGACTCCTAATATTTCATTGGTGTTTATAAACCGATTCTCCGCTTCTTATGGGGGAGAAAAAGCTATTGCAACTTATGCATGTGTATCCTATATTATCTGTATCATATATCTCATATTGCAGGGCGTAGGTGATGGAAGTCAACCTTTAATGAGCCGTTTTTATGGTGAGAAGGATCAAGAAAGCCTGAGAGGAGTTCAGAGAATGGCATACATTTTTGCAATAATTCTTGCTGTTTGTGGTGGAATTATCATGTATGTAAACAGAGCAAATATTGGAGGGGTTTTCGGAGCTTCTTATGAAGTAAGTATTGAGATTTCTAAAATTGTACCTATATTTTTAGTGTCATTACCATTTGTTGCGATTACCAGAATAGCGACAGCTGGATTTTATGCTACTGAAAAAAGTGGATTGTCATACATTCTTACATTCATTGAACCAGTATTGATGCTGATATTTATGCTTGTTTTACCACCTTTATTTGGTGGACAGATTATGATATGGTGGAGTACGGTATTGGCACGTGTTTTTTCAGCGATTCTGGCATTCATACTAATAAAATATTGCGAAAAGGGAGATTTGCAATATGGAATACAGAAAATTTAACAATCAGATAGTAGCAAGAATAATCTAGGTTTATCTATTGTATTTTTAAGGACAGCCTCATAGCAATAGGGCTGTCCTTTTAAAATTATGAAGCTAATTTTTAATAAATTCTAGTAGATTTTGATTGGAATAATCATAACTCTAATGAATCTTCAGCATCTACCCACATCTGTAAATTCCCATCAAGATATAACCTTGCATATTCTAATGGCTCATCGATTGCAAGCGATGTCAAAGCACAATCAGATCCAGGTGTGGTTCTTAAATTTTTTTCTGCTTCCCAACAATCAATACGGAGTATATAGCCCGTATTAGTATATACATCAATGCTGTTGCACTGTGGATTGTATTCTGCAAATATTGTTCTCATCGTATCCCATCTCCTTATCATTTAATCAATCAGTAGTAGCAAAAATTAAGAAGCATTTCAATCAGTTCACCATGTCACTTTTATTTTGTGTTATACTGTCTTATAGATTTTTCTTGCCCTTGTATTTGCCCTTATCAGAGTGCATAAACACTGATGGGACGATATAACACAAGGGAAATAATAAGGGAAAGCTCACCTGCGACAAATCCAGTGTTTTCAAGGGGTTGCGAAGAATTTAATAATAAAATATAACAGTTATTAAATTTCTTAAAACAGGTGAAATCTCAATCGGAATTTAGGAGTGATATAAATGATTAAAGATTTAATGTATATTGAACTAAAAACAGGATATTCTGATGATGGTCCAGCATGGATTGGATATGTGAAAACTTCAAAAACCAAGAAAACCATTTACTTTAATGACCATGCTTTTCAAAAATATAATGGTGGTTATTCTAACTATGTAGATATTGAAAACGGCGATGAATATTGGATTTCTGGCTTGAAAAAGAGAGAGAGCAATCGTCATTGGGACGGTCATGGGAAAATTATGATTGACCGCAGAGCTGTTAATGAATATCTTACTCTGATTGGAGAGAAAGAATTACCCCTAAATTTGTTTGAAATAATTGACATTGAAGACAGATTTCCAGTTGAAAGAGTAAATAATCTTTTGAACGACAAAGAATAAAATTTCAGTTGTCTTAATTGGATAAATCGTTGTTTGACATTCTAAGTTAATCGCGCCATATGGCTTGATTATAAATACAAAGATAAAAACGCAATGTACATTAAAAATGTACTAGAGCTGGTAGGTAGCCCAGCCGTCCTATGCAAATAGGGTAAGTAACCTGCCCCTCCGGGTTGTCCATTCTTTGTTCAATTCATTTTAGGAGGGATTCTTATGGACAAAGCAAGTGGAAAACTGACGGTATATTTTGAAGAACCATTTTGGGTAGGTGTATTTGAACGTATTGAAGATGGTAAACTATCTGTGGCAAAGGTAACATTTGGTGCAGAACCAAAGGATTACGAAGTGCAGGAATATATTCAAAAATACTATTTTAGTTTGAAATTCAGTCCGGCTGTTGATACTGTTGTAAAGGATATAAAAAGAAATCCAAAGCGTATGCAACGAGAAGCAAAAAAGCAGACGATGGAAACAGACATCGGCACAAAATCGCAGCAGGCATTAAAATTACAACAGGAACAGAACAATCAGGAGCGTAAAGAGAGAAGCCGCAAGAAAAAAGAGGCTGAAGAACAGCGAATGTTTGAGTTGAAACAGCAAAAGAAAAGAGAAAAGCATAAGGGGCATTAAAGTCCCTTGGGCTTTTGCACAATTCGATATTTAACGGAGGAATCATTATGTGTGGAATGACAACTGATTTATGAATAAAAATAAATCGGAGGTTTATATGAATTATTCAATAAGAGAATTAAAACGAGATGAAAATAAGATATTAGATACTTTTTTATACGAGGCAATTTTTATTCCTGAAGGTGTTCCAGCACCGTCCAAAGACATCATTAACAAACCAGATTTGCAGGTATATGTAAAGGACTTTGGTGAGAACAAGGGAGACTTATGTTTGGTTGCTCAAGTTGCGGATGAGATTGTTGGTGCTGTATGGGTTCGGATTATGAATGATTACGGTCATATAGATAATGAAACACCGTCTTTTGCAATTTCACTTCTTAAAGAGTATAGAAACTATGGTATCGGAACAGAATTAATGAAACAGATGCTAATGAAATTAAAACTAGAAGGATATAAACAAGCATCATTAGCTGTTCAAAAGATGAATTATGCTGTCCGTATGTATAGGAAGGTAGGATTTGAAATCGTTGATGAAAATGATGAAGAATATATTATGATTTGTAAATTATAGGAACTTTCAACTTCCAGTTAATATGTTATGGGCTTCTTATCTTCAGGCAGGCATCTGGGCTATCAAGTAAAAAAGCCCAAATTATACTACTGATATATTGTATTACTGACATGTTTCGGTAAAATAACATATTGTAAATACACAAATAACTAAACTTGTACTCGCATTATTCCGTGTGCAGGTTTTATAACTGTATTGACTCTGACGTAACGTAATAGTTTATGATAGGATAAATTTTAGTTACGGAGGATGAAATAATGAACATTAAACGTTTATATTCGGCGGACATTTATAAGAAGATCATGGATGCTGAATATGATAAGAAGGATGATATATATCGCTATGAAATGATGATGCCGTTTAAGGGAAAATGGGACTGTTATCATATCCCGCTTAAGGCTCAATATGAAGGCGGATACGATATCATAATGGCGAATAAGATGATGGGCCTTCTTCCGCCTGATATCATAGATAAAGGTTGGGAGAAGGCTATAGATATGCTTTCTGATAATTCTTTATGGAATGACTGTGAGAAAGCAATAGAGACAGCTCTTTCAAGATTTGAAAAGAAAGGTATCGAGCTTCCGGAAAAGGAATATCTTTATTCCATACTTCTTGCTAATCCTGACAATGCCTATACTATTATGAATGAGGGCTATTGCGGAGACGGTGGTATTCCGGGATATATAATGGCTTGGCTTGTTCCGGGAGAAGAAACGATAAGGTGTCTTCCGGCGGCTCTCGTACATGAGACAAATCATAATGTCAGATATCAGTTTATTAAATGGACCAATGATATAACGCTTGGAGAGATGCTTGTAAGTGAAGGACTTGCAGAAAATTATGCAACGACTGTATTCGGTGAGGAATTTCTCGGGCCGTGGGTTACTAAGACAGATAAGGAACTGTTCCCGCTGATAAAAGAAATTATATATAAGGGAATGGATGCTACGGGTCTTGATAATATTACCACTTATCTTTACGGTGATGAGATGGCTGAAATGCAGCACTATCCGAAAGTAGGACTTCCTTACTGTGCCGGTTATGCTACGGGATATTATCTGATCAGGTATTATCTTGAAAAGACAGGAACGGCTATAGAAGATGCAACGATACTTCCGGCAGAGGATATACTCGGTGCGGTTGAAGAATTCTGGAGCACGGATACATTTTAAATAATATTCTAAGAGGAACTATTATGAGTGAAAAGAAAATGATGATCGTAAACGAGGTGAGCCGTCTTACGGGTGTAAGTATAAGGACACTGCAATATTATGATAAGATCGGACTTCTTCCACCGGCGGATTATACTGAGGTCGGTTACAGGCTTTATGATGATGAGACTCTTCAGAAGCTGCAGATCATCCTTCTTTTCAGAGAGCTTGAGTTCCCACTTAAGGATATAAGAAGGATTATTGAAAGTCCCGTTTTTGACAGAGAGGAGGCTCTTGAACAGCAGATACATATCCTTGAACTAAAGAAGGAACATATAGAGAATCTGATAGATCTTGCACGAGGTGTGAAGAAAAGCGGAGTAAAGGATATGACGGATTTCACTGCATTTGATACGGCAAAGATAGATGATTATATCGCCAAAGCCAGAGAATACTGGGGAGATACGGCTGCATTTAAGGAGTTTGAAGAAAAGAATGCAGATAGGACATCGGAAGAAAATGCGGGAATCAATACAGAGCTAATGAAGATCTTCGCTCAGTTCGGCGGTATGAAAGATATGGATCCAGCTTCGCCTAAAGTTCAGAAGCAGGTAAAGAAACTTCAGGATTATATTACCGATAAGTTTTATAAATGTACGAATACAATCCTTTCAAGTCTGGGACATGCTTACAGTGCAGAAGGTGAAATGAACCGGAATATAGATAAGGCCGGAGGCAAGGGAACGGGAGAGTTTGTCGATAAGGCAATACAGATTTATTGCTCTAAATAACAGGAAGTAGTGGCTTGAATTATTTTGTTGAAGGATTACAGGGAAGCGGAAAGAACACAATTGCAGATCAGGATATGGCGTCTATGAGTAGAAGTACTTATAGGCGTCTTATTTCATCTATTCAGAATATAAGTCTTATGATATACTTTAATTTGGAAGCAAAAATATTTAGAGAAAACTTAGTATGATAACTCATCAGGATAATGGATTAAGGAGTATAGTCATGAGCAAGACGATAATCACAGTTCATCATACTGAATCGGAGCACCATCTTAACGGACATGCCGGAGCCTGGGGTAATTGGCCGCTCACAAAGAAGGGGCATCAGCAGGCTTTTGAGATCGGAAAATGGCTCTTAACTGAAGGCTGTGACGACGGATACATCATGTACTGTTCAGATTTGAACCGTGCAGCGCAGACCTTTGGAACAGAATAGAGCCCTTCTGTAAGCAGATAGTCGAAAGCCCCGATGAGAAGATCCTTGTCGTGTCTCACGGATGCACATTGAGCTTTTTGCAGGCTATGCTGATGAAGTTTAGGTTCGAATATGAAGCATTTATAAAAATATATAATTTACGTTTCCCAGAAGATTGGGATGTGGATGAGGATTATAGATTTGATATTTCACCAGTTATGATTAAAAAAATATTGAAATTAGTGAGGCTTATATTACGATAGAAGAATGGAATGAGATTTTATTAAAATTGGCTATTTAATACTGGAAGACGAATTTGAAGTTTCTTAAGAATTTGGCTTATGCAACTAACAATAGCACAATGTAAACAAAACTTTCTTGAATGATAATAGATGTTTTGTATTATTACGGCATAATTAAGCAAAGGAGGTAACAATCATGTTACTAAATGAAAAAATTACTATTATCAGAAAGATGAACAATCTGACTCAAGAAGGTTTTGCTGAAGAGCTTGGTGTTAGCAGACAGGCGGTATCAAAATGGGAAAATGGAACTTCGATTCCTGATGTGCAGTTACTTTTAAGAATAGCAGATTTCTACAATCTTACATTGGATCAGTTGGTAAGGGATGATTTTGATTTACCTATATCTAGCTTGGATGAAAAGAAAGTTGCGGGTGATTTATCAGATAAAAGCAGTGTTTCAATAGATGATTACTTAGGAAAAGTATGTGATGTTTCTATGAATAGTTTTAGGCATAGTGTAATCAGAAATATCAAAATCGTTGGAAGCTATAAAAACTTAATATGCTTTGAAAAGAATGGTAGATATGGTTTCTTTAATAAGAATAAGTCATTAGGTATTCTTGCAAAAAGAGAAGAAGATTATGTGGCTCAGAATGACATTATTTATGGTAAATGTTCGGTATTTGTAAATAAAGGAACTTATTTTGGTGGAAATACCTATGCGTTTAGTGAAATTGTCTCTTGTGTAGAGGATACAATTGAAGTTCATACGGGTAAGTTTGTTGCAAAAGAATCTTTGGAGGATATCTCTGTTATTTTAATGAGTGACAAGATAAATCATTCATTTAATTAAGGTACTTGAAAATTTCAGTCTTACTGAGAGATTGAAAGCACGCATGAATTTGAATTTGGAGGTGAATATTCTATGTTTTATAATGCAAAAGAAAAACTGTTAGAAATACAGGACATACAGATGAATTATATTACTTTTGGAAAAGGTGAGAAGCCTTTGATTTTGATTCAAGGTCTTAGTACCCGTAGCATAAAAGGGGCAGCATTTTCAGTGGCTTATATGTATCGAATGTTTGCAAGAGATTATAAAGTTTATCTGTTTGATCGCAGAGAAAATATTAGCGATAGCATAACAGTAAGAAACTTAGCGACAGATATAGCAATGGCGATGGATACATTAAAGATTACAAATGCTGATATCTTTGGTGTATCACAAGGGGGTATGATTGCTCAATATCTTGCAATAGACAGACCAGATTTAGTAAATCAGTTAGTCCTCGCAGTAACACTTTCGAAAAATAATGAAACAGTCGAAAGGACAGTCAATGATTGGATTCATATTACGGAACAGAATAATATGAAAAGGCTGATTACAGATATGGCTGAAAAGATGTATTCTGACATTTATGTGAAACGATACAAACCGTTTATGTCATTATTAGCGGTTTTGCAGAAACCAAAGAATGTACCAAGATTTATCGCGTTGGCAAAAGCTTGCCTTAGTTGTAAAGCTTATGACGAATTAGATAAAATTCAATGCCCGGTGTTTGTAATTGGAGGTATGCAGGATAAAGTGGTAAGTGGAGAGGCTTCTTTGGAAATTGCGAAAAAACTCGGTTGTGAAATCTTTATGTATGATGATTTAGGACATGCTGCTTACGAAGAAGCTAAGGATTTCAATCAAAGAGTTTATAATTTTTTACAGCATAAGTAATTTCTATAAAGCAAAAATTTCAGTCTTGCAGAGAGATTGAAAGCACGCATGAATTTGAATTTTTCTGTTATATATAATAAAAGTAGCAAAATAGCAATTAATAGTTTATAGTATAAAATGCTTAAATGAAGTACGATGGTTGTGGAGGTGATAAAAAATGATTTTTTCAGAAAAACTACAATTGATTCGTAAAAGCAAAGGATTAACCCAAGAGGAGCTGGCAGAAAAGTTAGAAGTATATAGACAAGCAGTTGCGAAATGGGAATCTGGACAAGTGTATCCAGATATCAATAACCTTATTCAAATCAGCAATCTGTTTAATGTTACCGTTGATTATTTGGTGAAAGACCAAGTATGTAGTGTTTCATGTATAGAGAATGTAGCACCTGACGTTGCTAAACTTATCGAATTTCGTTTGGAAGCAAATGTAAATACTTATGCAGCATATATGAACGAAACAGAATCGACTAGGTTGGATTCACATGATTTTACATATAGCAATGGTTTATATACATATCATGACACCTATGTTGGTGGGGAACAGTTTGCTGGTGAGGAAGCAGTTTGGTATGACGGAAAAGCTCAGTATGCAATGAACTATGCAGGACGTGTGCTGAGTCAAAGATTCAGTGGTGATTTTCTAAAAGAAGCATTGCGTATGGCTGATATAAATATGCCATATAGAGGACCAGAATATTATCAATCAGGACAATATACCTATAGATGTAATGTAGCAGGAGACTTCACATGGTTCCAAGGTTACGAGGAGATATATTGTGAAAATGAGAAAGTGTATGAGTGCTATTTTCATGGTGGAATCACAAAGTAATGCTTTATACTTAAGATTGCAAAATTTTATCGTTACAAAGGCAACAATAAATTTCAGTAATACGCTCTGTTGATGTGCTGATTTTTCTACGATATACTCCTTCAAAAAGGAGTGTGCTCTTATGGGTAGAGAAATTTATGACATCATCAATGTAGATGTGTTTTTAACTGCAAAGCATTTAGAAGGGTGTTTGATAAAACAATACGCTATTATAGGTGTAATATTGAAAAGATGTTGGATACAATAAATATTCCGGTCATAAAGATAACAACCGAGATGCTACGAAAATATCTTGTAGAGTATCAAACGATATATAATTGTGGAAAGGTAACTATTGATAATATTCGTAGTAGTCTTTCCACATTTTTTTCGTGGATAGAGGAAGAGGATTATATTATAAAAAGCCCAATGAAAAGAATTCATAAGGTAAAGACTGCCGTTATTGTAAAAGATACCATTCCGGATGAGAAAATAGAAATTCTTAGAGATAACTGTAATAATCTGCGTGATAGGGCAATGATTGCTTTTCTGCTTTCAACAGGAATCAGAGTAGGCGAATTGGTAAGGCTGAACATTGATGATATAGATTTCTCTGAGTGGGAATGCGTGGTTTATGGCAAAGGAGACAAAGAGAGGAAAGCATATTTTGATGCTAAGACCAAAATTCATTTGTTGAATTATATTGAATCAAAAGGTACACCCACATAAGTTCAGAAGGACTATGGCCACCAGAGCAATTGAGAAAGGTATGCCGATTGAACAGGTACAGAAAATTCTGGGACATGAGCAAATAGATACAACGCTCAGATATGCAATGGTTAATCAAAACAATGTGAAGCTATCGCATCGAAAATATATTTCATAGATTGACTTGTAACGCAAAAGACGTTACAATAAAAGAAAGATGGAGGTGTATTCTATGGGAAAAACAGCAACATTAAATATAAGAGTAAATCCAGATGTAAAAGAAAATGCAGAAAGTGTATTGGCACAATTAGGGATACCAATGGCTACTGCTATAGATATGTATTTAAAACAAATATCATTAGTAGGAGGAATTCCCTTTTCTGTTGTATTACCAAAAGCAGCTAATTTAGTGAATGCAGATATGATGTCTGTTACACAGATTCACCAAAAGTTAGAAAAAGGATATGCCGATATAGAGAAAGGAAATGTTGAGGATGCAGCTAGTGCGTTTGTGGCATTTAGAGAGAGGCATTAATGAAGCAATATAAGGTAGAGATTACAAAAGAAGCTTTGCAGGATATGGAAGATATATACAATTATATTGCTATAGATTTGCTTGCTCCGGATAATGCAATGGGGCAATATAATCGCATTGCTGATGAAATACTTACATTAGACACTTTCCCAGAACGATATAAGATTATGGATTCTGAGCCGGAAAAGAGAATGGAGTTGCGTAGAATGCACGTCGATAATTATTCAGTGTTTTACACAATCCGTGACGAAAGGGTAATTGTAACGGATGTGTTATACACGGCATCTGATATAGAAGCACGATTGAGAGGCGAGCTATAAAAGCACGCGTTTATTTGAATTTTTAGGAGAAAACGATGAAGAAATGGACAAAAATATTGTTGATAATAGTTATAGTTATTTTACTTTTGTTTGTGGGAATGTCCTATTTTATAGGGACGCAAGTTTTCATGGGGTCTACTCAATTGGTTACTTGTGAAGATACTTCAAAAGTGAAAGATAGTTTTTGGGAAAGATATAATATGGATTATGATGTTTTCTGCAGTACATATACTATAGAAAAAGTTGAAATCACTTCAACTTTTGATGAACATATGATACCGGCAGATTACATATATGCTCTTGGTGAAGAAGGAGATAAGAATAATCCAACAGTTATTTTAGTGCATGGTCTTGGTGGAAATCGTTATACCAATTATCCTTTAGCAGAAATGTTTTTGCAGAAAGGATATAATGTATTGACTTATGACCAGAGAAGTAGCAACGAAAATACAGCTCAATATACTACATTTGGATACTGGGAAAAATATGATTTGATTGATTACATTGATTATGTCTATAGCCATGCACCGGAGCAAGTGATAGGAATATGGGGTACATCGTTTGGTGGAGCAACTGCAGGATTAGCAATGGGAGATAAGGATGTTGAAAACAAAGTGGATTTTCTGATTCTAGATTGTCCGGTTAGTGATATGAAATGGATGGTAGAAGAAGAAATGAGAAAGATGGATATTGGATTGCCTATATCTTACATGACATTCTGTGGCAACATTATCAACAAAATGGAATTGGGATTTAGTTATGATGATGCAAATGTATGTGACAAAATTGCAGATATTGAAATTCCGGTTTTGATAATAAACAGTGAAGCAGATACATTAACCCCACAGTTTATGGGACAAGAAATATATGATTCAATACAAAATGAAGAAATTAAAATGATTTGGACGGTAACTGATAGTGAACATACAGAAATATGGTTAGATTACAACCAAGAATATCGAGAAAAGGTTCAAGAATTATTGAATTTTACTAAATAATAGAAATAGGGAAAGCAAACTTTCAGTCTCGCGAAGAGACTGAAAGCAACAGAAGATTTGAAGTTGTGGAGGTAATTATCAATGAGAAATATTTACGATAATAGTGAATTTTTT
>OGMB01000818.1_pt1 | contig 15401 bp, 10 predicted proteins | sample 1573001 | NCBI WGS metagenome assembly OGMB01 (sample SAMEA2581921, study PRJEB24529) | metagenome | biome: Human gut stool | place: China | collected 2011
CCAGCGCCCTCAATGCCCTTATCGGTGAACATGGCTACCTTTTTTGCGCCGCGCGCCTTGATGATGGCGGTGATATTGTCCATAGCGTTCTCGCCGCCGTAAACTGCGTGCGGCATTTTAAGATTGTACTGGGTCAACATACTGATCAACCTCCTGAATGATGTTCTGATCTATAAAAAGGATAGAAATTCCGAAAAGCTTTTTCAGCGGCTCTGGGCTGCGGTGGGGTTATACAGACCCACAGTCTCCCGCTTTGTGCCCAGAACGTCCTGCTCCGAGAAGCGGACGTACTTGATGCCCTGCCGGGTGCGGGCAGCGTAGGCCAGATGCAGCATGCCGTCCCGTCCCTGCATCAGGTAGGGGTACTCGTACTGCTTGTTGTTGGTCTTGTTCTCATCGCCCATGTAGCCCTCGCCGCGCTCCATCCAGCGGATGATGGGGAAGGTCAGGCCGCCGTCCTCCGAGAGCGCCACCGCCACCGGGCAGCGCAGGCCGGGCCATGCAGCCTTGCCGGGCACGGGGTTCGGGGTGCAGGTGGGGTTATAGGCAATGGCGATGCGGCCGCTCTGCAGCTTGACCGCGCTGATGCTGGAGTTGTTGTTGGGCAGCGGGGTGGGTGCGGGCACCGTCCAAGTCTCGCCCCAGTCAAAGGACTCGCTGCGGTGGATGCGGTAGGCCTCGCGGTTGCGCATAAACGCCACCAGATGCCCCGGTTCCAGCTCAATGACATTGGCATGGACATGGCCGTTGCTGCCGGGCATCATGACCATGCGCCAAGTCTTGCCCTCATCGTCCGAAATGCGGAAGGCGGTGGGGTCGCCGGACAGACCCTCGGCAGAGTCGGTGCACAGCCAGTTGGCAAAGATCCAGCGGCCGTTGGACAGCACCTGAATGGGCTGGCGGCAGAAGGTGCCTTCCTCCGGGAACACGGTGGTGTAGTCGCCCCACGTTTTGCCGCCGTCGGTGCTCTTCTGGCAGCGCACCACGGCGGTGAACTGCATATTGTCCTTGCCCTCTACACGGTCCAGCTGGGCGGTGTACATCGCCCACACGGCGTTATCCGGGCCGTAGAACAGCGAGGGGTTCTGCTCGCTGCGAGTGGGGTCGCCGGCTCCAGCCACTTGGTACCGTCATGCGGCAGCACCGAGCAGATGATGTGCACATCTGCGCTGCCCTCATAAGTACCGGCGAACCAGCAGCAGAGCAGATCACCGTTGGGCAGCTCCACCATGGCAGGTGCGTGGGCGGTGGGCCAGCCGCCGGTGGGCAGCAGGGCCTCCAGCGTGCCCATCTCCTCGTTCTCGTACACGGTGCCGTCCCAAGTCAGGCCGGGCAGTTTTGCATAGGTCATGGTCGTTCTCCTTCTGTTACATTTATCTTCTGTTCCAGCCGCAAAGGGCTGTCTGCTTCCATTTTCAATGCTTTGCAATGCGGTCTGCCAGCTCCACCAGCAGATCCTCCTGCCCAAAGCCACCGGACTTGGTAATAACGTAGCGGGTGCGCCCCTGATAGGTGAACCGCGCCAGCACGATGCCGCTTTCCAGTTCGCACACCGGTTCCAGCTCCCGTGCGCCCACGCTGTTCATGCACTGCAGCAGGGTGTCGCCGCCGGTGAGCAGCAGCGTACCCAGATGTTCGCTGCCGAACAGCGCCCCGAACATCTGCCCGACGCTGCCGGAAATGCCCACCCGCAGGCCGTCCAAGTCAATGCCCCGGGCGGCGGCGTAATCGGCGGTAAGCTGGTTGCCCCCGGCGTCATTGGTTTCAATAATGCAGCGGGGGTTTGCTGCCAGCATGGCTTCAATTTCAGCCAGCGCAGCCTTGCCGTCGGCGCTTGCCCAGTAGCCGGGTTCCAGCTTCTGCCGGGGGGTCAGCCGCAGGCGGGGAAAGCCTGCCTTTTCGGCGGTGTCCATCTGCCGCAGGGTGATGGGGTTCACGCTGCCGCAGAGCACCAGCAGCCGGGGGTCCAGCTGCGGGACTTCCACCACGCTGCCGTCCGAAAGCCCCAGCAGCTCCGGCAGAAAGGCAGCAAAGCCTGCGCAGCCTGCCAGCACCGGGGGCGTTCCATTCTGGAACAGCTGTCGCCCGGCTGCTTCAAGGTCTGCGGCGGTGGCAGCGTCATACACCAGAATGCCGGTCTTGTCCGATGCCGTCTCACCGGGGCGCAGGTTCTGTGCGGGCATGTCGGTCTGCAAATGGATCAGCTTTGTCACCTCGGCGCAGCGCACCGGTTCGAAGGGGTCGATGCCGAAGGGGCTTTCGTTCACCGGCACACCGTCGATGTAGTGGACGCCCTTTTTTGTGGTGCGTCCGATCTGCGGGAAGGCCGGCAGAAAGGGCAAATTGCGTGCGCCGCTTGCTTTGAGCAGGGCGGCAAGCTCTGCGCCGATGTTGCCGCGCAGGGCGGAATCCGTCTTTTTATAGATGCAGCCCACGCCGTTTTCCACCGCGCTGCGGGTCAGCCTTGCAACTGCCTCGGCAGCCTTTGCGGCGGGCAGATGCCGCGTTTCGGTATCCACCACCAGCACGGTGCTGCTGCACGCGGAAAGGTCTGCCTGCCCCACCACGACCTGCGTGGGGATGCCGTGTGCCGCAAGCTGTACGCCGGTATCCAGCGCACCAGTAAAATCATCTGCAATCATCAGCAGGCGAAGCATTGTTCGTGCCCCCTCACTTGTTTTTGTGCTTTCATTATGCCGTATCCGCCGCGGGAATGCACCCGGCGCAAGCGGGAAAAGCGTTTCATTTTAGCACGTTTTCAATTTTCTTTTTGTTTTGTTGGCAAAAACGTTCTATTTTGAAACCGCATTCTGTTTTCTTTTTGAACCAGACCGTTTATAATAGTTTCAAAGAGAAACACGGAGGGACGTTTTATGGTCGAGACTCACACCCGCATTCTGGGCATTGCCCCCTACGACGGAATGCGCACCGCTATGGAGCAGGCGGCGCAGGCCTACCCCAACGTTGAGCTGGAGGTGTACACCGGCGATCTGGAAGAGGGACAGGCCATCGTGCAGCGCATGGCCCCCAACAGCTACGACTGCATTATCTCCCGCGGCGGCACCGCCACCCTGATCCGGCAGGTGACCGACCTGCCGGTGGTGGATATCCATATCTCGGTGTATGATGTGCTGCGCACCATGAAACTGGCAGAGAACTACACCAGCCTGTACGCCATCGTGGGCTTTCCCAGCATCACCGAACCCGCCCACACCCTTTGCAGCCTGCTGAACTTTGATCTGGACATCCTCACCGTCCGCAGTGCCGAGGAGGTGCGCCATACCTTGGAGCGGCTCAAGCAGGGCGGCTACCGGATGGTGGTCTGTGATATGGTCACCCACACCATTGCCCGGGAGATGGGCTTTGACGCCTTCCTGATCACCTCCGGCATCGAGAGCCTGCACAGCGCCATCGATCAGGCGGTGAACATCAGCACATGGTTCGGCCAGCTGCGGCAGGAGAACCTGTTTCTACGCAGCATCACGCAGGAGCAGGGCGGCAGGGTCGTGGTGATGGAGCCGGACGGCAGCCTGTACTATAATAATATGAAGGACATCTCCCCGGAGCTGCACCGCTGTTTGCAGACCCATCTGCGGGAGATCCCCGCCACGGGCAGCTTAAAGTTCTATTACACCGAGCGCAGCCAGCTGTACAGCATCACAGCACAGGTGCTGCTGATGAACAATGTGCAGCGGTATCTGTTCTACTGCGTGCCCTCCCGCATCCCGCTGCATTCCAGCCGCCTAGGGCTGCGGTCGCTGAACAAAGGCGAGTGCGAGTATCTTTTCTCCAACAGCTTTTACAGCCTGAGCGGTGCCATGGGCACGCAGGACGCCGAGATCAACGCCCTTGCTGCCGTGCGCCAGCCCCTGTTCATCTGCGGCGAGCCGGGCACCGGCAAAGAGCAGATCGCACGCTACCTCTATCTGCACAGCTCCCTTGCAAACCACCCCTTCATCGTGGTGAACTGTGCGCTGCTGAATGAGAAGACCTGGGATTTCCTGCTCAACCACTACAACTCCCCTCTCAGCGCCACCGGAAACACCATCTACTTCCAGAATTTTGAGTCCATCTCGCCCCAGTGGAGTTCAGAGCTTCTTGCCGCCATTGAAGAAACCGGTCTTGCCCGCCGGGTGCGGCTCATCTTCTCCTGCTCCATCGTCGAGGGGGAGCCGGTGCCGGAGGTGCTGCGGCATTTCAGTGAGCGGCTGGGTTCACTGGCCCTTCCCCTGCCCTCCCTGCGCAGCCGCTCCGACGAGATCCCATCTCTGTCCAGCCTCTACCTCAACAGCCTGAACCTCGAGCTGGGCAAGCAGCTCTCGGGCTTCGAGCCCCGGGCCATCGAGATGCTCCGCCAGTACCCCTGGCCCAACAATTACACCCAGTTCAAGAACGTCCTGCGCGCCCTCGCCGCCCTGTCGGACGGCCCCTACATCCGGGCCGGGACGGTGGCCGATATGCTCTCCAAAGAGCGGACTCTGCGGGCCGTGCCGCAGCCGGCTTCTGCCCGCAAGCCCAGTGAGCAGACCCTCGAAGAGGTCATCCGCGATGTCGTCCAACAGACCGTCGCCGCCCACGGCGGAAACCGCGCCGCCGCTGCCCGTCAGCTAGGCATCAGCCGCACGACCCTCTGGCGCTATATGGAAAAAATCGAGCAGAAACAACAGAATGTAGAAAAAGAGTCCTGAAAAGCACAAAAAAGCTCCGGCTTTCGTACGAAAGCCGGAGCTTTTTTGTGTTTTTACACGCCCGAATAGGCGGAGAAGCCGCCATCGATGGGCAGGCAGATGCCGGTGATGAAACCGGCAGCGTCATTGTTCAGCAGGAACAGCAGTGCGCCCACAAGGTCCTTTTCGCTGTCGCCGAAGCGGCCCATGGGGGTCGCAGCGAGGATCTTATTGGTACGGGCCGTCGGGGTGCCGTCCTCATTGTAGAGGAGGCTGGCGTTCTGCTCGCTGGCGAAGAAGCCCGGGGCGATGGCGTTCACCCGGATGCCGACTTTGCTGAAATGGACAGCCAGCCACTGGGTGAAGTTGGTCACAGCGGCTTTGGAGCCGGAGTAGGCCGGTATCTTGGTCAGGGGCAGATAAGCGTTCATGCTGGAGATGTTGAGGATGTTGCAGCCCGGGCGGCCCACCATCTGGCGGGCGAAGGCCTGGGTGGGCAGCAGGGTGCCGATGAAGTTCAGGTTGAACACCATCTCTACACCACTCTCGTCGAGGTCGAAGAAGGTCACGGTATCGTCCTCGAGGTCGGCCATCTCGAAATACTCTTTGTCCGTGTTGGCGCGGGCGTTGTTGCCGCCGGCACCGTTCACCAGAATATCGCAGGGGCCAAGCTCTGTCATCACGTCCTCAGCCACCTGCAGGCAGTTGGCCTTGTTCATGACGTTGCAGGTGTAGCCCCTGGCGATGCCGCCCTCGGCCTCGATCTCGTCGGCCAGAGCCTTGAGCTTCTCCATATTGCGGCCCAGCAGGGCGACTTTTGCGCCTGCCCGGGCCAGAGCCTTGGCGAAGATGGAGCACAGGGTGCCGCTTGCGCCTGTGACGACGGCCACCTTGCCGGTCAGGTCAGTGTTCAGTACATTCTGTTCCATGTTCTTCCTTTTTACAGGCTCAGCTGCGGTACTCGGCGGGCAGCTGGTCCATGCTCTGCCACTTGGTCATGGCCTCTTCCAGCTTCATGCCGTTGGCCACAGCGTCGCGGCGGCAGGCGTTGACCGCCTGGATCTCCTTCATCTTCTCGCCGGTCAGGGTGTAGCCCTTCATGGCGATAAGGGTAGCGGCCCAGGCCACCATCGGGATGATGCAGAACAGCACGATGACCACCCAATTCATACCGGGGGTGTAGAGGTCGTATTGGGTGGGCAGGCTCTCAAGACCGATGAAGCTCACAGCGATGCCGACGACGGTAGCGGACAGGCTGGACACCAGCTTATCCACCAGGCTGAACAGCGTACCCATGATGCCCGGAATATACTTGCCGGAGCGGTAGGTCTCGTAGTCGGAGCAGTCGGCAACCATGGGGATGGGCATATCGGCGGTGGCGTAGTATGCACCGTAGCCGATGCCGAAGAAAGCGATGAACAGGATGGTGTACAGGTTGATGGAAAGGCCGTTCTCGCCCAGAATGGACAGGGTGAAGGCATCGCCGCGGCCCCAGAGCAGCAGCAGCACCAGCACGCCCACATAGCACACCAGCGCCACGCTGACGTACTTCATCAGGCTGGCCTTCTGGCCCTCCTTCTGGCTGGTGCGGACGGTGAGCAGGAAGAAGGGCACGCTGAAGACGTAGCCCAGCACCATCATGGGCAGGTACAAGCCGTCATAGTTGCCCATCATGCAGCCGTACAGCATACACAGGACGGTGGTGTTGGTGGCGATGGAGAGAGCCAGCTTGCAGCCGGCACCAGCCACCATCAGACGCTGCATGGGGTTATTGTTCTTGATGATCTGGACGTACTCGTGCAGCTTGACCTTCTCGCTGACCTCGCCGCCGATGCCGAAGTACTTGGGCTGGTCCTTCTCCCAGATGCCGATGATGGCCAGAATGGTGAGGAGGATGGAGATGACGATGCCCACAGGAGCCAGAGTGCGGAAGAAACCGGCAGAGGCGTAGCCGCCCTCATAGTTTTTGGCGAGGATGGGGGCGAAGAACTGCATCGCGCCCATGCCCAGCAGAGAGCCGACGGTGTTGAAAATGGTGAACAGGGGGCGCTGCTTGGGGTCGTTGGTCAGAACGGTCTGGCCGGAACGGGTGCAGCTGGTCTGGAAGGTGTAGCCGATGACCCAGACTGCGTACAGAGCCACGAAAGCCGCATAGCGCAGGAACATCGAGCTGGCGGGGATGAGCGGGGTCAGGCAGTACAGCACGAGGATGCTGGCTGCCATGATGAGGTTGCCGATGACCATGAAGGGCCGGAACTTGCCGAACTTGCCGTTGGTGCGGTCCATCAGGGCGCCGATGATGGGGTCGGTGATCGCGTCGAACAGGCGCATACCGGTGACCATGACCGAAGCGAAGATCATGGACAGGGCCAGCACCTTACTGCCAAAGGTAGCGATGTAGGAAAGCACCAGCACATAGTACACGTTCGTTGCGCCGTTGTTCAGCGGGAACAGCACCAGCTGGTAGGTCTTGGCGCGGTTCAGGCCCGGCGCCTTTGCGGTTTGTTCACCCATTTGCGGTGTCTCCTTTTTTCTTATAAAAAACGACAGCCTGCCCGCCGTTCTGGGGGACAGGCTGCCATTCGTTTTTAACAGTTGCGGAAATCTGCGCCGGAATTACTTCTGGTCAGCTGCGGGAGCGGTATCGACCATGCTCTTCTTCGCCTTGAGGGCCTTGCTCAGCTGCCATGCGCACAGGATGGTCAGGACGGCCAGCACTGCGATGAGCGCATAGATGGCGGTCTGCCACCACGGAGTGATGGTCTTCAGGGTATCGGTGGAAGCCCAGCCGTTCATGGCGTTGGAGTTGACCACGGTGTAGAGGATGTGGTGCATCGCGTTGCGCATCTGAGTGACGATGTAAGCATCGTTCTCATAGTTTGCAGCCTTGGTGGTGTGGATCTTGGGCATCGGGCTGTCCCAGATGTCGGAGCCGGCGATGAGGCCGTCCACCAGGTCCATGTACTGGCTGGAACCGGAGAAGTCGGTGATGCACATGCCGCGCATACCCAGCTCGCCGCGCAGGAAGCCGGTCAGCAGGTTGGCGTTAGCGCCGCACCAGGTAGCACCCCAGCGGTTGAAGCCGGTCATGACGCTCCAGGCGCCGCCATCGGTGATGGCCTTGTCAGCGACTTCCAGATAGATCTCACGAGCGGTCTGCTCGTTCAGCCAGGTGTTGACACCGCGGCGGCTGGTCTCGGAGTCGTTCAGGGCGACGTGCTTCAGGTAGACGTAGACGCCCTTGGACTGGATGCCCTGCACCTCAGCAGCGCAGATAGTGCCAGCCACGAACGGGTCCTCAGAGTAGTACTCGAAGTTACGGCCGCAGTAAGCGGTGCGGTGCATATTGATGCCGGGGCCGTACAGGCCGGAGTAACCCATGGCCAGGCAGTCCTCGCCGATGCACCTGCCGACCTCATTGATGAGGTCAACATTGAAGGTAGCAGCCATGACATCCTCGGAGGTGTAGCACATTGCGGATGCACCACCGGTCAGGGCAGCGGTCAGACCCTGAGGGCCGTTCTCGTCCTTGGTAGCAGTCTTGCCGATGGAGGCAGCGGCTGCGGTGTTGTGGAAGCCGAGGGTGATGGTGTTGACCATCTCGCTGTAGGTCAGCTGGTCCAGCAGGGTATCCCACTCGGGATCATTGAAGTCCTTGCCGATCATGGAAGCGAGGGTCAGGCCGTTCTTGGCGCCCAGAGTGGGCATCTCGACGCTGTTGGCCTCAGAGCCGTCGTACTTGGTGAAGGCGAGGCTTGCAGCCAGAGTCTCGTTGGCGGTCAGCTGTGCGGGAGCAGTGGGGATGGTGCCGGTCCAGTCGGAGCGGCTCATCCAAGTCACACTGCCGGGAGCATTGCTGCTCTTGTTGGGGTCGGACTCGTCAAACAGGTTGGTGATGGCAGTGCCATTTGCGCCGGTGGAGAAGGTGGTGGTGTCGAGGGTGTCGTTGGTCCACTTCCAGACGAGGTCGGTGTTGCCGTTCTCGGTCATGCGGCCATTGGTGTTCTCGACGGTGTAGCCCTTGGCAGCCAGGATGTTGTTGACTGCGTTGTGGGAATCGGTGGCAGCGGTGAAGTAGTAGTCACCAGCGTCCACGATGTAGGTCTTGGCGTTGTTCGCGTCGTAGGTGCGCAGCTCGCTCTTCGGGACAGTGATGGTCACGTCCTCAGAAGCGCCGGGAGCCAGCACGTCGGTCTTTGCGAAGCCGCACAGCTCAGCAGCAGCCTTCTCGATGCCGTTTGCCTTGTCGTAAGCGGTGTAGGGAGACTGGAAATAGATCTGGACGGTCTCCTTGCCGGAGAAGGTCTTGCCGGTGTTGGTGACCTTCAGGGTGACGGTGAAGGCATCGTCAGACTCGGTCACGTTGAAGTTGGAGTATGCGAAGGTGGTGTAGCTGTCGCCGTAACCGAAGGGGTAAGCAACGGTGGTTGCCCAGTTGTAATCGCCAGCCTTGGCGGTACCCATGACGACATCCTCGTAACGGGTCTCGAAGTAACGGTAGCCCAGGTAGATGCCTTCCTGATAGACACTGTACATACCCTGCACGTCAGCACCCTCGGTCAGCAGGTTGTACTCTGCTGCGTTGGGGTAGGCCTGGGTGTAGAAGTTGTACATGGCAGGGTTTGCCAGATTGTCGTACAGATAGGTGTCCACCAGAGAGCCGGAGGGGGTCACAGTGCCGGCAAGCAGCTGGCCCACACCGTTGATGCCGGTCTGGCCCACGTCGCCGATCCACATAGCAGCGTCGATGCCGTAGTCCTCACCGCAGATCTCGGGGTTGAGGAAGTCCAGCTCGATGGCGTTGGAGCTGTTGATGAGGACGACGATGTTCTTGAAGGTACCGTTGTCCTTCAGAGCCTTCAGGTTCTTCAGCAGCTCGATCTCTTCAGCAGACAGAGCGAGGTAGTTGCCGTCGCCCTCCTGGCCGGAGATCCAGCTGTCGCTGGTGCCATTCTCGCCGCTGGGAAGGTCTGCGCCCTCACCGCCGGAGCGGGAGAGGACCACGATCGCAGCGTCGCCGTACTCAGCAAAGCTGGACTCAGCGCTGGACAGAGCGCTCCAGGGAGCCTCGTTGACAGCGTACTGGGTGTTCGCCTCCAGAGTATCGGAGATGGAAGCGGGGGTCAGGCGGCTGTACTTGCTCATCATGGAGTCAGAGCTGTACAGGTCCCACAGGGTCTGGTTGATGGTGATGCCCTGAGCTTCCAGAGCCTGCTTGAGGTTGGGAGCCTTGCTGGTATCGACAGAGCCGGAGCCGGTGCCGCCGTACATCAGGTCCACAGAGCCGTGGCCGAACAGGCTGACCTTAGCGCCGCTGGCCAGAGGCAGGGCATTGTTCTCGTTCTTCAGCAGAGCTGCGCCCTCGGCCTCGACCGTCGCGCACAGTTCGGCCTCGTAAGCCTCGCGCTCCTCATCGGAAGCAAAGCCCTTCTTGAAGTATTCGGTATCGCCGGTATTCTCGCCGTGGATGATCTTATAGGTAGATGCATTCAGAGCGACGTTGATGGTGGTAGCGTACTGGTTTGCGATGATGTTGCCCACGATGGCAGCGACGGTCAGGATAGCCGTCAGACCGGTGAGAACAGACCACAGCCGTACTTTCGGTTTGGTGTTTTTCACGGATTCTCCTCCTTTTTTCTATAACAACCGCCGGTCGGCGGAATGTTTCACAAATCAGACCCAGTTTGCACTCTTGGACTTGGTCTTGACCAGCTTGTAGCTGGGATTCGGGGTGTCCACATGACGGAAGGAAGCGGTGTCGGTGCAGTCACCGGCCACAGCCTTGACTTCGATTTCGCCGGTCAGCGGCACACGGAAGCTGAAGACGTGCTCGCCGGTCTGCTCGCTGACCTTCTCGCCGTTGACGTAGAGGGCGACGGACTTCTGGTTGGAGTAGACCTTCACTTCCATCTCGCTCTCCGTGCGGTCGGTGAACCGCTTGGAGCAGATGTGGACGAAGTTTTCCTCGCTCCACCATGCTTTATAGAGGTAGAAGCTGTCCTTTTTGGTCTTTCGGTCAAAGGTGACCAGACCCTTGTGGTTCATGCCCGGCTCGCCGCCCTGATCGCGGGCGTCGGCTGCAAAGTCGAACATATTCCAGACATGGGTCGCCCACATCCACTTATGCCGGTCGAAGCAGCGGAGCATATACTCGTGATACTTTGCCTGATACTCTTCGGTGTGGTCGCCGCGGCAGGGCTTCGAGCTGTGGAGGTTCGGCATACCCTCGGCACCGTACTCGGAGAAGCCCAGAGGACGGCCCGGGTAGACCAGATGGAAGAAGTCCATCCACAGGTCGTTCAGGAACAGGCCCGGCACATACCAGCCGAGGTAGAGGTTCCAGCTGACGAGGTCGGTGATGTGGGCCACCGGGTTGAAGGGGCCGCACATGGCGTAGCAGGCCAGCGTGGTCAGGCGGGTGGAGTCCATCTTGTGGCACAGGTCGTTCAGCTCGCGGTGATTGTCGAGCATATCGGCCTTGTCCTTGGTGGAGATGGTGATCTCATTGGAGACGCCCCAGCAGACGATGCAGGGGTGGTTGTAGTTCTGGTAGATGAGCTCCTTCATCTGGCTGATGGTGTTGGCGCGGCCATTGGGCAGGTGCTCGGAGATGTAGGGGATCTCAGCCCAGACCACCATGCCGTACTGGTCACAGAGGTCGTAGAAGTACTGGTCGTGCTGGTAGTGGGCCAGCCGGACGGTGTTTGCACCCAGCTCCCGGATGAGGGCCATATCCTCATCGTGCATCTCACGGGTGATGGCGTTGCCCACACCCTTGCGGTCCTGATGGCGGGAGACGCCGTGCAGCGGATACGGGCGGCCATTGAGGAAGAAGCCCTGCTTGGGGTCAACCGAGAAGCTGCGCACGCCGAAGCGCTGACGTACCTCGTCCTGCACCTTGCCGTCGCTACTCAGACGGACGACACAGGTGTAGAGGTAGGGGTCCTTCACGCCGTCCCAGAGGTGGGGAGCGTCGAGGTGGAGCTGAGCGTCTGCGCCCTCAGCCCTGGCCACGATGCTGCCGGCTGCGTCCTGCAGCTCGACGGAGACAGCGCCCTCACCTTCCACGATGGTCTCGACCCGGATGTCAGCCTTGCCGTCCTTGAGGACGGGGGTGATCTTGACGCCGGTGTCGCCGAAGTGGCCCAGCGCGATGTGGTTCTTGCTGACCACCATCAGGCTGATGTCGCGGTAGATGCCGCCGTAGAATGTAAAGTCGGCCTTCTGGGGGTAGACGCGGTCGTTGATGCTGTTGTCCACTTCGACGGTGAGCTGGTTATCTTTTGCAAGCAGGTCGGAGACATGGACACGGAAGGTGGAGTAGCCGCCGTCGTGGGTGCAGATGTTCCTGCCGTTCAGCAGAACTTTGGCGCTGGAATTGACGCCCTCGAACTGCAGCCAGACTTCCTGCGAAGCTGCGTCGAACGCCGGAGCGGCAAAGGTGGTGCTGTAGGTGCAGGTGCCGCGCCAGTAATCGTTGCCGCCGTCCTGGCCGTCTTTTGCGTTCCAAGTGTGGGGCAGCTCCACCAGAGTGGTCTTGCCGTCCGGCCCGGTGAACTGCCAGTCCTGCATGAGCTTGGCGATGCTTCGCATTCGTTTTCCTCCCGTGTATCTGTAGCGTTTTCTCTGTTGTGCGGTCGTTTTTCTGTCTTTCGCTATTATTTTATCAAAGACTTTTTCTTTCGCAAGACCGTTGCGATAATCGGTCGAATGGTGTGGATATTCGGTTTTGCTCTCACAAATCGAAGCTGATATATTTGTGCATCTCTTACAAATAGATGGATACAACAAGAAAAATGCAAAAAGAAAAGAGACCGTCCCACATTTATTTTGTGAGACGGTCTTAAACCTCTTCGTTACGCCTGCGGCGTGGGGCAGGCTCTCCCTCATACAACCTCTCAGTCTGCTTCGCAGACAGCTCCCCTTGTAGGGGAGCCTCTGGCGAAGAGATAAAGCTTTACGGAATGCCAAAGCCTCCCCTCGATAGGAGCAACAACGACGACCGCCGCCAGTGGCGGAAACAGGGAGTCGCTGTTGGGGCCGCGGCCAGCAAGACGCAAGCAAAGCGCTGCGGATGCTGGGTGCCGCAACCCGGGCAGTGGCAGCGCGTCAGCGCTGACGGAGAGGTTACTTTCCCTGCGGGAAAATAATTTTCATCGCAAAGAATCCGTTCTGGCTCTCTGTGGTCAGGGTACCTTTATACTTCTGAACGATGCGGTTGGTCACTTTGACGGCGTAATGGGCGGCACGGGTGTCGGCAGACTCCGCCGGGCGGTCGGGACTGATGACGTTCACCACCACGAAGCTCTGCCGGGTGCAGACCAGCAGGTCGATGCAGCGGCGCTCCGGTTCCGGCACCTTCACTGCGCTTTCAATGGCGTGGTCCAGCATATTGGCAAAAAGGGCGTAGAGGTCGCTGGCCTCAAAAAAGTTCAGACAGCTGCCGTCCGTCACCGCGTTGAGCTGGATGCGGCGGGACTCGCAGAGCAGGCTCTTTTCCGTGAGCACCACATCCAGCACCTCATTGCCGGTGTTTCGGCTGGCGTCGTAGAGCTGAGCGGCCTTTTCGGCCTCGTCGATGTGGGCTTTCAGCTCCGGGTCCGCCGGGGCGCTCGACATCTGGCGAAGCGCGGCGATTTGAAGCTTCAGCTCGTGGCAGCGCTTGTTGATGATCTGGACGTTCTGCCGCGCCACCTGGTACTGCTCCCGCTGGCGCTCATATAATAGGTTGAGGGTGTCCATCTCCTTCTGCATGGCCGAGAGCTTGAACACCTCGGTCTGGAAGTAGAGCAGGGTCAGGAAGTAAAACTGCCCGACAAACATCGTCATGACGAGACTGCGATCCAGCACCACCACCTGCCCGCTGCTCAGCAGCGCAGCCTGGAACATGAAGAGGATTCCGATGAAAAAGGCGCTGATCAGCTGGCGCGGGCCGATGTTATACGCTCCTTTATAAGACATCTTCCGGGAGAGGGTGGTGCAGATAACAAAATAAAAGAATGCACCAGCGGCCAGTTGTGCCAGCATGACCGGCAGGCTTCTGAGGTCAAGGGGCGTTCCCCGCCACTCGAAGAATACTTCCACCAGATGCCAGCACTCGTAAGCGGTCTGGGAGGCAAGCAGGCTCCATACGGCACAGTAGAGCGCACTCTTTTTGTCTATCTCAACGCAGGCGTATATCATCATGCCCAGCAGAACGAAAAACGCGACATAGAGTGTCAGCAGAGAGAATTGAAGTTCGTGGAGGCTGGTGCTCTGGGCCGAGGGGTCGAGCACATAGGTCAGCCCCAGCAGCGGCAGCAGCATCCCCAGCGCCCGCAGGCGGGCGTGAGGCCGGTGCTTGAGCGGGATGCAGAACGCCACCGCAGCAGTCCACCGCAGCAATGCCCGGAGGATGACATGGCGTGCAAGAAGATTCACAGCACACCTCCGATGTAGGACGCCACCGCCGTCAGGAAAGCCGCACGCTGGCGGCGGCTGATCTCCAGGTGGTCGGTGTTGACGTGGACAAAGTCGTTCTCCACAGCCTTTACATATTTCAGGTTGACCAGATAACACTGGTTACAGCGGGAGAAATGGTACTGCGTCAGCTGCTTTTCGGCGCTGGCAAGGCTGGCACGGACGGAAAACTCACCCTTGGTGGTGTGATACCAGAGCAGCCGGTCATGGGTCTCGAGATAGTAGATGTCGCCAGTAGAGAGCACCTGCATCCCGCCTCCGGCCAGCTGCAAAACGACCTGCCCGCCCCGGCGGCGCTGCACCCGCTGAACAGCCCGTGAGAGCTTGGTGCAGAACTGGTAGTAGTTCACCGGCTTGAGGACATAATCCAGTGCGTCCACCTCGTAGCCCTTGATAGCGTACTGCGCCATGTTGGTCACGAACACCAGCACGGCGTCTGCGTCCACGGCCCGTATCTTCTCCGCCGCGCCGAAGCCGTCCAGTCCCGGCATCTCCACATCCATAAAGATGATGTCATACCCCGGCTCGTAGTGCTCCGCGATGACAGCTCCATCCTCGATGGGCAGCACCTCGACCTGCAGGCTGTTCTCGGCGGCGTACTGCCGGATGAACCGGCACAGCTCGTCCCGCACTTCCTGCTGGTCTTCGACGACAGCAATTTTCAGCATCCCGCAGTCTCTCCCTTCTCCGTTCCATTCCATTTGCTGCTTTTTATTGAAACATACTTTGGTGCGAAATGCAACGGAGAAGTTCGAAATCGCTTTCAGCCCATGACGACCTGCACGTTCACCTCGGCCCCCTCCGCTGCCAGCGGCAGAACGCTGCCTTGCAGAGGCTTGCCGTCCACGGTCACGCTCTTGACGCCATGCTGCACTCCGGCGGCATTGTCCACCGTGATGTGATAGGTCGCCCCACGGAAGCGGCGGGTCACAGTGAAGCCGGACAGGGTGTGCGGGATGCAGGGGTCCACCTTCAGTCCGTCCAGCGTGGGCTGGATGCCCAGAATATACTGGCTCACATTGAAGAACGTCCACGCCGCCGTGCCGGTCAGCCAGCTGTTCTTGGCCTCGCCAAAGGTGGGCGCATCCCTGCCGGCTACCATCTGGCTGTAGACATAGGGCTCTGTGCGGTGTATCTCCGAAATATCCTCAATGTAGGCCGGGCAGGTCTTGCGGTAGACCTCAAAGGCACGGTCGCCGTGGCCCAAAACGGCCTCAGCGCAGCTGATCCACGGGTTATTGTGGCAGAAAATGCCGGCGTTCTCTTTGTATCCCG
>OGMB01000829.1_pt1 | contig 15269 bp, 15 predicted proteins | sample 1573001 | NCBI WGS metagenome assembly OGMB01 (sample SAMEA2581921, study PRJEB24529) | metagenome | biome: Human gut stool | place: China | collected 2011
GTTTAACCTTGTGACAGATTATCAATATATGCATAGTATATATTTTCATTACGTATTCGGTTCAGGTGTCCTTCTTATATATCTTACTATACTGAATGTGTCAGATATGGATATGCACAAGCGGCTGAAAATGTTATATATAACAGCTTCTGCTACGATAATATTCTTTACGTCATATAACATGCCAAAGCTTGAAAATGCTGTTGGTTATTTTAATGAGGACAGGCAGGAAACATACAGGATAATAGATGAAGGACTGTCATATATACCTGATGATGCGAGTGTTACAGCGACAACGTTTTTATGTACCAGATTATCAGAACGAAAAGAACTGTATGAGTTATATTATACGGATAAAAGTACAGAATACATAGCACTTGATTTAAGAGGACATAATAAAGATTATGATGAAAATAAATATTTGCAGGACAGCAGATATGAAACAATTTATTATTCAAAGGGAAAGATAGCTGTATTCAGAGATGTATTATATGAATGATTGCAAAAATGACTATGCAAAAAAATGACTGTGCAAAAATGATTGTGTAAAAATGATTGTTGAATGATTATTGAATAAATTGCAGGATTTGATATAATTAAACTATATGATGTCTTTATGGACATTGACATGTAAAAGATGGAGGATAATAAGATGATAGCAGAATCTATGAAAGCACTTGTTAAAGGAAGCTCAGTAATAAGAGCTATGTTTGAAGAGGGTAACAGACTTGCCAGAATATATGGTGCAGAGAATGTATATGATTTCTCGTTAGGAAACCCTAATGTAGCGGCACCGGCAGAGGTTAATCAGGCGATTAAAGATGTAGTTGATGAAGAAGATTCTGTAGTCCTTCATGGATATATGAGTAACTCAGGTTTTGAGGATGTAAGAGAGGCTGTTGCACAGTCACTGAATAAAAGATTTGATACACATTTTAATAGCAGCAACATTGTTATGACAGTAGGAGCAGCAGGTGGTCTTAATACTATACTTAAGACTATTATTAACCCAGGTGATGAAGTTCTTACATTTGCACCATTCTTTGGAGAATACAGGAATTATGCATCCAACTTTGGCGCAAAGCTCGTTGCGGTATCTCCTGATACAAGCACATTCCAGCCTAGGTTTGATGAGTTTGAAAAGCTTATTAACAAGAATACAAAGGCAGTTATAATTAATAATCCAAACAACCCTACAGGTGTTGTTTATTCAGAAGAAACTATAAAAAAGCTTGCTAAGATTATGGAGGATAAGCAGAAGGAGCTTGGTATTGAGATATTCCTTATAGCAGATGAACCATATAGAGAACTTGCATATGATGGTGTAGATGTGCCATATCTTACTAAGTATTATGATAACACTATTGTAGGTTACTCATATAGTAAGTCACTTTCGCTCCCTGGTGAGCGTATAGGATATCTTGTTATACCAGATGAGGTGGCAGATTCAGCAGATATGAAGGCAGCAGCATCAGTTGCCACACGTATTCTTGGTTTTGTTAATGCACCATCACTTCAGCAGAAGGTTATAGCAAGATGCCTTAATGCAAAGGTCAATATAGAAGCTTATGATAAGAACAGAAGAACATTATATGAAGGACTTACTGAGCTTGGCTTTGAGTGTGTTAAGCCAGAAGGAGCATTTTATCTTTTCGTAAAGTCACCAACAGAGGATGAAAATATATTCTGCGAAACGGCTAAGAAGCATAATATACTTATTGTACCAGGATCTTCATTTGGTTGTGCAGGTTATGTAAGAATGGCTTATTGTGTTTCTTACGATACTATAGTTAACTCTCTTCCAAAGTTTGCAGAGGTTGCAAAGGAAATGGGAGTTAAGAAGAACTGATTATAGTATGAATATATAAGAATAGATATGAAAAGAGGAAGAATACGTGAAAGCTTGGGAGAATAATATAAGAAAAGTTGAACCATATGTTCCAGGAGAACAGCCAAAAGATACAGATGTGATTAAACTGAATACTAATGAGAATCCTTATCCACCAGCTCCAGAAGTAGGAAAAGCAGTTATGGATACAGATATAGACAGACTAAGGTTATATCCTGATCCGGATGTTACAGAGCTTGTAAGTGCTATAGCTGATTATTATGGCATGAATAAGAATCAGGTCTTTGTAGGAGTGGGTTCAGATGATGTATTGTCTATGTGTTTTCTTACATTTTTTAATGGCAATAAGCCTGTGCTGTTTCCAGATATTACATATTCCTTCTATAGTGTATGGGCAGACCTGTACAGAATTCCTTATGAGAAGCAGGCGCTTGATGAAGATTTCAACATAAAGCCACAGGATTATTATAAGGAAAATGGCGGGGTTATATTCCCTAATCCTAACGCACCAACAGGATTATATATGGGACTTGATAAAGTAAGAGATATAATTGAACACAACAGAGATGTTGTTGTTATAGTTGATGAGGCATATATTGATTTTGGTGGACAGTCAGCAAAAGAGCTGGTTAATGAGTATGACAATGTTTTAGTTGTACAGACATTTTCAAAGTCACGTTCTATGGCAGGTATGAGAATAGGATATGCATTTGGTTCTCCAGAACTTATAAAAGCTCTTAATGATGTTAAGTTTTCTTTTAACTCTTATACAATGAATATGACATCTATTAAATATGGTGTGGCATCAATCAATGATAAGGCTTATTTTGATGAGTGTGTAGGAAAAATCATTGAAACAAGAGAAAAGATGAATGAGCTTCCTGTTAAAGTATATCTTTTTCAGGGACTTCCAAAGGCAGACAAGATGGAACTTATAATCCAGAAAATGGTTGAACTTGGGGTTTATGAAATAGTTCCTGTTTCTATGAAAAGAAGTGTTGTCAGGCTGGATGAAAAAAAAGCCAGAACGAAGACTGCACGTTGGAATGCAATATCAGAGAGTGCTGCAAAGCAGAGTAAAAGAAGCATAATACCTCATGTATCAGAGGTGCTTAGCTTTAAGCAGGCATTAGAAAAGGCAAAGGAGCTTGACATGCTTTTACTTCCGTATGAGTGTGCCGAAGGTATGGCATATACCAGGATGGTTGTATCTAAGATTAAACCAGGACAGTCTGTAGGGATATTTATCGGACCTGAAGGTGGGTTTGATGGAGATGAGTTAAAGCTTGCCAGGGAAGCAGAATGTAATATAATAACACTTGGAAAGCGTATATTAAGAACAGAAACAGCAGGGATGATGCTGATGTCAGTTATTATGTATAATATGGAAGAATAATATTAGCTATTAGGAATGGAGTTAACATGCAGGCATATCTTGATAATTCAGCCACAACAAAGTGTGCACCACAGGTTGTTGATGTGTGTGTGAAGGTTATGCAGGAGGATTATGGTAATCCTTCATCAAAGCATATGAAGGGCGTTGAAGCTGAAAATTATATAAAAGATGCTAAAGAGACTATAGCAAAGACATTAAAATGTCAGGATAAAGAGATACTCTTTACATCTGGTGGAACAGAGTCTAACAATATGGCAATTATAGGAACTGCCATGGCTAATAAAAGAAAAGGTAACCATGTGATTGTGTCGTCAGTAGAACATTCATCGGTAAAGGAGCCTTTTAATTTCCTTGAAGAGCAAGGGTTTAAGGTTACTTATCTTAAGGTCGATAGTAAAGGGATAGTTGATATTGAAGAGCTTAAGAATGCTCTTGATGATGAAACTATACTTGTATCTGTCATGTATACTAACAATGAGATTGGAGCAGTTGAACCGATTGAAGAAATCGGACATATAGTTAAAAGCTACAACCCTGATATAGTATTTCATGTAGATGCTATCCAGGCATATGGTAAGTTTAAGATTATACCTAAAAAACTAGGTATAGATCTTCTTTCAGTAAGTGGACATAAGATACATGGACCTAAAGGCAGCGGCTTTTTGTATATAAAGGATAAGACAAGAATCAAACCTATAATATATGGAGGTGGGCAGCAGAAGGGTATGCGTTCCGGAACAGAAAATGTTCCTGCCATAGCTGGACTTTCGGCAGCAGTTAAGCTTATATATAATGAAAATTTTGATGCTAAGATTGACAAGTTGTATGAACTCAAAGATTATTTTATATCTCAGCTTGAACAGTTAGAAGAAGTACAGATTAATTCATTAAAGGGAAGAGAAAGTGCACCACAGATTGTAAGTGCAAGCTTTAGGGGCGTGAGAGCAGAAGTGCTGCTGCATGCACTTGAAGACAGACAGATATATGTATCATCAGGCTCTGCATGTTCGTCTAATAAACCAGGGCTTAGCAATACACTTGTTGCAATAGGTCTTGATAAAGAACTGTTAGATAGTACTATAAGATTCAGTTTTTGTTATGATACAACAAAGGAAGAACTTGATTATACTATAGAGACACTTAAAGAATTATTGCCGGTATTAAGAAAATATACAAGACATTAAGAAAGGGAGATGAATAATGTACAAAGCTTTTTTGATTAAATATGGTGAGATAGGTGTTAAGGGAAAAAACAGATACCTTTTTGAAGATGCACTTGTGCGTCAGATAAGATATGCACTAAAAGAAGTAGATGGAGAATTTAACGTAACGAAAGAGAACGGAAGAATTTATGCAACAGCAGTTTCAGATTTTGATTATGATGAAGCGGTTGCAGCTTTAAAGAGAGTTTTTGGCATTATCGGAATCTGTCCGGTTGTCCAGATTGAAGATAACGGATTTGATGACCTTGCAAAACATGTTGTTGAATATTTTGATGCAACATATCCAGACAAAAATATTACATTTAAGGTAAATGCGAGAAGAGCACGCAAGAATTATCCTATGGATTCAATGGAGATAAATATGGAACTCGGCGGAAGACTTCTTGATGCATTTCCTGAGCTTAAAGTAGATGTTCACAAGCCTGAAGTTCTTTTACAGGTGGAGATAAGAAATAAAATAAATATTTATTCTGTCGAGATTCCGGGACCGGGAGGCATGCCTATCGGAACAGCCGGAAAGGCAATGCTTCTTTTATCGGGTGGTATCGACAGTCCTGTTGCAGGCTATATGATCGCAAAAAGAGGTGTCCAGATTGAAGCAACATATTTCCATGCACCTCCATATACAAGCGACAGGGCAAAGCAGAAAGTAGTTGACCTTGCTAAGCTTGTGTCAAGATATTCAGGTCCTATGGTACTTAATGTAGTTAATTTTACAGATATCCAGCTTGCAATTTATGAAAAGTGTCCGCATGATGAACTTACAATTATAATGAGAAGATATATGATGAGGATTGCAGAGGAACTTGGAAAGAAGAGCGGCTGCCTCGGACTTATTACAGGTGAGAGTATCGGTCAGGTTGCAAGCCAGACAATGCAGAGCCTTTACTGTACAAACGAAGTGTGTGAGATGCCTGTATTCCGTCCGGTTATCGGTTTTGATAAGCAGGAAATTATCGATTTATCTGAAAAAATCGGAACATATGAGACTTCAATCCAGCCATTTGAGGACTGCTGTACAATATTTGTAGCAAAGCATCCGGTTACAAAGCCAAATCTTAATATCATTAAAAATGATGAGAAACATCTCGATGACTGCATAGAAGAAATGTTAAAGACAGCAATTGATACAGTTGAAAGAATTGAAATTAAATAATATTAATAATAATATAAGAAAAGCGGCAGAGATTTTTCTCTGCCGCATATGTAACTAAAAATAATAATATACAGATTATTTGAAATTATACCATGTATGGTGCAAGAACTGCCAGTATAGTATCAATATCTGTATCAGCATGGATATTTAAGTCGATTGGTTTGGATAAATCAAGACTAAAGATACCCATGATAGACTTTGCATCAATTACATATCTTCCTGATACAAGGTCGAAGTCGACATCAAATTTTGTAATATCATTGACAAAAGATTTTACCTTGTCTATTGAGTTTAACGAAATTTTAACAGTTTTCATAATGCCCTCCTGAAATACATATTGTGATTATGAGAATTTATATCTGAATCACGTCTCTTTATTAAATATTATAAAGATTAAAAAAAACATGTCAACATAAATTATGTCGATAAGTAAGAAAAATTGGGAAAAAGATTATTTTAGTGTGTACGGACACAGGAATGGAGAAAGATGAACCGAACGGTTGCAATACACAGCCTTGGCTGTAAAGTTAATTCATATGAAGCAGAATCAATGGAACAGCTTTTAAAGCAGGCCGGATATACGATAGTGCCATTTGATGAGAATATAACGGCAGATATTTATATAATAAATACATGTTCTGTCACTAATATAGCTGACAGAAAATCAAGACAGATGCTTCATAAATCAAAAAAAATTAATCCTGATGCGATAGTTGTTGCAGCAGGATGTTATGTCAATGCAGATACAAAGAAAGCCGCTGAGGACAATGCTGTAGATATAGTCCTTGGTAACAACTGCAAAATTAATATAGTAGAAGCACTTGAAAATTATTATAAAGACAAGAATAATTCCGAGATGGTTGTTGATTTTAAAGAAAAGCAGGAATATGAGGAATTAAAGCTTGATGAAGTAAGTACACATACGAGAGCTTATATAAAGATACAGGACGGCTGTAACCAGTTCTGCTCATATTGCATAATTCCTTATACAAGAGGAAGAATAAGAAGCCGTGACATAGATGAAATTGAAGAAGAAGTGACTAAACTTGTGTCAAAAGGATTCAAGGAAGTTGTTCTTACAGGAATCCACCTTACATCATATGGTGTTGACAATAACAAAGGCTCACTTCTTGAAGTAATAATGCGGCTTGATAAAATAGAGGGATTGCAAAGAATAAGGCTTGGTTCACTTGAGCCGGGGATAATAACAGAGGAGTTTGTGGAGAGAATTTCATCCAATTCGAAAGTATGTCCACACTTCCATCTGAGCCTGCAGAGTGGCTGTGATTCAGTGCTCAAGAGAATGAACAGAAAGTATACTTGCAAGCAATACTTTGAAAAATGTGACATGCTGAGAAAGGCGTATAAGTCCCCAGCGCTCACCACGGATGTGATAGTGGGCTTCCCGGGAGAGACTGAGGAAGAATTTGCAGAGACTGTAAGATATCTGACGGAGCTCAATCTGTATGAGATGCATATATTCAAGTATTCTCCGAGAAAGGGAACAGTCGCTGCCGCCATGAAAGAGCAGGTTGCCCCTGAGATAAAGAATGAGCGAAGCGATGTGCTGCTTAAGCTTGCCCATGACAACAAGACCGCATATGAAGCCCAGTTTGAGGGCTGTGAGCTTGAAGTTCTGGTGGAAGAGGTTGTAAAAAAGGACAATAAGACATATCTCAGGGGACATACGGAGAGATACATGGATATACTCATAGATGTGGGCGACATATCCATGCCGGAGAGTTTTGTGAACAGCTTTGTGTATGTGACATATACCCAAAATGGGGGAAACCTTCCTTTACTTTTGTAGTTTTTTATATTAGAATAGGAATGTTAATTGGCTCATGAGATAATAACAAGATGAGGACGTGATTTGATGAATAACGAAAGTACACAGAATATTGTTCCAATCAAGGACGCGACAGTGGACGTACGCGAGATAATTGGAGAAGTATACGATGCACTTACCGAGAAAGGATATAATCCGGTAAGCCAGGTTGTTGGGTACATAATGAGCGGTGACCCGACATATATCACAAGCTACAAGAATGCGCGAAGCCTGATCATGAAGGTGGAGAGAGACGAGATCATTGAGGTTTTACTTGAGGACTACATCAAGAATAACCTCGTGTAAAGGAAAAGAATAGTATGAGAATATTGGGACTTGACTATGGAACCAAGACGGTGGGAGTTGCCGTGAGCGATCCGCTCAAGATGACTGCCCAGCCGCTGGAGACGATAGAGAGAAAGTCGGCGAACAAGCTGAGACAGACACTTGCCCGCATAGAGGCCATACTTGAAGAGTATGGAGCGGCAGGAGAGCGCGACCGCATAGAACTGATAGTGCTTGGCTACCCGAAGAACATGAACAATTCAGAGGGAGACAGATGCGAGGCCACCCAGGCATTCAAGGAGGATCTTGAGCGCAGAACAGGACTTGAGGTTGTTCTGTGGGATGAGCGCCTTACCACTGTGGAGGCAGAGCGGATCCTTATGGACAGCGGAGTGAGAAGAGAGAACAGGAAGACGTACATAGACAAGATGGCGGCTGCGGTCATACTGCAGAACTATCTTGATGCGAAGTGCAGCAGTCTGTGATAGACACAGACCTTCTGCCTTTGTTTTGTGTACGCCTGAAGAAGTATTAAGAGGTTTATATGGCAGAGAACAGGAAGACGGACAACAGTATCATATTTGAAGCAGAAGATGGAACAGAAGTGGAATTCTCGGTTGTGGAGCAGACCACACTTGGCGGCGTGAATTATCTGTTCGTTATAGACAAGGCGGATGATGAATCATTCCTTATCCTTCGCGAGAACAACGGAGCTGATACGGAAGAGATGGCAGCATACGATATTGTGGAAGATGAAAATGAATTAGAGGCGGTCATCAAGATATTTGACGAGCTGCTTGAGGACGTAAATTTGGAGGTATAAGAAAATTGAATAAGAATAATAAAGAGACAGTGAAAATCATTCCTTTGGGCGGTCTGGAACAGATTGGAATGAATATCACTGCGATAGAGTATGAGGACTCTATCATAGTCATTGACTGCGGACTGGCATTCCCTGAGGACGACATGTTAGGAATCGATCTGGTAATTCCTGATGTCACCTATCTCAAGGAAAACGCGGACAAGGTCAGGGGACTCGTGGTTACCCATGGACATGAGGATCACATAGGAGCCATACCGTACATTGAGAAAGAATTAAACATGCCGATCTATGCGACCAAGCTGACCATGGGTCTTATAGAGAACAAACTGAAAGAACACAACCTTATGAACAACACCAGAAGAAAGGTTGTAAAGTATGGTCAGAATATAAATCTTGGGGCATTTAGAGTGGAATTCATCAGAACAAACCACTCCATAGCAGATTCGGCGGCCCTTGCCATATACACACCGGCCGGACTTATTGTCCACACCGGAGATTTCAAGATAGACTACACACCGGTATTTGGTGGAACCATAGATCTTCAGAGATTTGCTGAGCTCGGCAAGAAGGGTGTGCTTGCACTCATGGCTGACTCGACAAATGCTGAGAAGGAGGGCTTCACACAGTCAGAGAAGACAGTGGGAAGAACATTTGACAACCTGTTCAACGACAACAAGGATCACAGGATCATCATAGCGACATTTGCATCCAACGTTGACAGAGTACAGCAGATCATCAATTCAGCTTACAAGTATGGCAGAAAGGCTGTCATAGAGGGACGAAGCATGGTGAACATCATCACCACGGCGTCCGAGCTTGGATATATCAACATACCGGATAACACACTCATAGATATAAGCGAGATGAAGAACTACCCGGATGAGAAGGTTGTTCTCATCACCACGGGAAGTCAGGGAGAGAACATGGCTGCGCTGTCACGTATAGCTGCATCCATACACAATAAAGTAGCCATAAAGCCTGGTGATGTGGTCATTTTCAGCTCACATCCTATACCGGGAAATGAAAAGGCGGTATTCAAGGTTATAAATGAGCTCGAGGCGAAGGGGGCACACGTTATATTTGAGGATACACACGTATCCGGCCATGCCTGCCGTGAGGAGCTCAAGCTTATATATGCGCTCACAAGACCGAAATATGCAATACCTGTCCACGGTGAGTATAGACACCTCAAGAGACATGCAGAGCTTGCAGTTGAGATGGGAATCCCTAAGGAGAATGTCAAGATCATGACCACAGGCGATGTTCTTGAGATCGGTGAGGAGAAGTTCGACGTTGTCGGCAAGGTTCCTGCACAGGGAGTGTTTGTGGATGGACTTGGAGTTGGAGATGTTGGAAATATCGTCCTCAGAGACAGACAGCTTCTGTCACAGAATGGCCTCATAATCATAGTTGTGACCCTGGACAGATACAGCAACCAGCTTGTTGCAGGACCGGATATAGTGTCAAGAGGCTTCGTGTACGTCAGGGAGTCTGAGACACTTATGGAAGACTGCAGGATCACATGTCAGGAGGCTCTCGACAGATGCCTGAGCCGCGGCGTGACAGACTGGGGTAAGATCAAATCCGTGATAAAGGATGACATGGGAGAATTTCTCTGGAAGAGGACAAAGAGAAGCCCTATGATCCTTCCTATAATCACAGAGGTGTAGAAGGGTGAGAAAATGACAGATACATTGGAACTTAGCAGACAATTGAATGCGTGCATCAAGGATTCTGATGTCTACAAGAATTATCAGTATTGCAAGGATAAACTTAGACAGAAACCAGAAAAACTTCAGCAGCTCATGGAATTTCGTAAGAAAAATTATGAAATACAGAATAACGAAATGCTTGACAATCCATATGATGAAGTTAATAATCTATTCATGGAATATGACTCCATAGTCCATGATACTATAGTCAATGACTTTATCAGGGCGGAGCAGAAGCTGGTGAGAATGATGAAGCTTGTATATGAACAGATAGCGGACGATCTTGATTTCGATATCATAGATGAGGACGCCCGGTGATTCGCGCTGGCTGGGATGTATTTGTGAACAAGGAGAATAACGATTATGGCTTTAGATAGTGCTAGAAGTATGAAGAAGATTCTGAGGTTCCTTTTTGGACTATTCATCAATGTATGTATTTTATTTATATTGGTAAAGGCTTTCTCATACTCGTATGATTTTGCGTATCAGGTGTTTGCCACAAGGGCTGCGGATCCGGGCAGCAACCGTAAGGCAACTATACAGATAACTCAGGACGAGCCGCTTCTTGATGTGGCGGATTCCCTTAAGACGGCGGAGGTCATCAAGGACAAATACGCTTTTATACTGAAGGTCAGAATAGGCGGATATGCAGATGATATCCAGCCTGGTACATATCAGATAGCACCGAGCGATACAAATCAGGAGATAATAGAGATCATAACGGGAAATGGCAAGAGTTCCTCGGGGGATAGCAGCGGAGACAGCAGTGATGATTCCTCCGGTGAGGACAGTGCTGAGGAATAGACAGAGAGGATAATTATGGTATGTGATGAAAGACTTGCGTCATTTATCAATTCCTTCAATACAGACTACGATGAGGTTGTGACCTCGATCAGAAGAGAGGCAGAAGAGAACAGGGTACCTATCATAAGACGAGAGGCTGGAGAGTTCATCAAGATGTTGATTCTTATGAACAGGCCGAAGAAGATTCTTGAGATAGGTTCAGCCGTTGGCTTTTCTGCCATTTTTATGAGTAGATTTCTGGATGATGACGCACATATAACAACTATAGAGAATTATCAGCCGAGAATAGAAGAGGCGAAGAAGAATATAGTCAGAGCCGGGGCTTCAGACAAGATTACTCTGCTTGAGGGCGATGCACTGGAGATATTACCAGAGATGACAGAAAGCTATGACATGGTGTTCATGGATGCAGCTAAGGGTCAGTATGGCAATTTTTTCACGGAGGCTATACGGCTGCTTGCCCCAAAGGGGGTATTGCTCTGCGACAACGTGCTTCAGGACGGAGATGTCCTTGAGAGCAGATTTGCAGTTACCAGAAGAAACAGAACGATACATTCAAGGATGAGAGAATACCTGTACGAGCTCACCCACAATGAACATTTGGAGACGGCCATACTCAATATAGGGGATGGAATGAGCCTCAGTATCAGGAAATAAACGAAAAATGGTTGGAGGAAACGATATGAGAGATAAGAAACCAGAGCTTCTTGTCCCGGCGGGCGGACTGGACACGCTCAAGGTGGCCGTGGACTATGGAGCTGACGCAGTGTATATAGGCGGACAGGCATTTGGCCTCAGAGCGAAAGCAGACAACTTTTCCATAGAAGAGATGAAACAGGGCGTGGAATATGCCCATGCACATAATGCCAAGGTGTATGTGACAGCCAATATATTTGCACACAACTATGATCTGGATGGAATAAGAGCTTATTTTGGCGAGCTGAAAGATACAGGTGTGGACGCTGTTCTTGTATCCGATCCGGGCGTGTTTACCATAGCTCGGGAGACTATGCCGGATATGGAATTACACATAAGCACACAGGCCAACAACACGAACTACATGACATACAAGTTCTGGTATGACCACGGCATAAAGCGGGTTGTGTCTGCCAGAGAACTGTCCCTTGCGGAGATATCACAGATAAGAGCAAACATACCGGACGATATGGAGATAGAGTCATTTATCCATGGCGCTATGTGCATATCATATTCAGGAAGATGCCTTCTCAGCAACTACTTCACAGGCAGGGATGCAAATCATGGTGCGTGCACCCATCCGTGCAGATGGAAGTATTCCATCGTCGAGGAGACCAGACCGGGAGAGTATATGACTGTCAACGAGGACGACAGAGGGGCGTATGAAGACTGCTCTGTATGTGGCGACCGTTGCCAGAACCTACAGAAAAGCCATAGATGATTATATGGAGTCAGAAGAGAAGTACAGAGCAAACATGGAATACTACAAGAGAGAGATAGCCAAATGCACATACAGGCAGTTCACAACGGGATTTTATTTCGGGAAGACAGACTCAGAATCACAGATATATGATAGCAACACATATGTAAAAAACTATACGTATATTGGAACTGTGAGAGAGGTTACCCCGGATGGCTGTGTATGCTTTGAGCAGAAGAATAAGTTTCTGGTGGGAGAGAAGCTTGAAGCCATGGGCTTTGATGGAACAAATATAGAGTGCGAGGTTCAGGCGATATACGACGAGGAAGAAAACAGCATGGACTCTGCGCCACATCCAAAGCAGAAATTGAGGGTGAAGCTTGATAAGGAGCTTGAGACCGGTATTATACTGAGAAGAAAAGAGTGATCATAAGGATGTCTGGATGTCAATCCAGGCATCCTCTTAATTTCCCGAGAGCCTTTTTCTCTATGCGCGATACATAAGATCTGGAGATTCCGAGCGTACAGGCGACCTCCTTCTGCGTGAGAGGTGACTGTCCGCCGAGACCATAGCGCATACATATGATCTCTCTTTCTCTGGAGGAGAGGAGCGATGATATGCAGGAGGGGAGCAGGCACAGGTGGTCATCCTGTATCATTTTGTCCAGAACGTTGACGTTCTCCGAACCTATGATGTCAAGGATGACGATCTCGTTACCCTCTTTATCAGTGCCGATGGGATCGTAGATCGAGACCTCACGCGCCTTCTTCTTCTCGTGGCGGAGAGTCATGAGAAGCTCGTTTTCGATACATTTGGCGGCGTATCCTGACAGTTTGCAACCTTTGTCGGGTCTGTAGCTGTCTATGGCTTTGATGAGACCTATCGTGCCTATGGACAGAAGATCCTCGGGATCCCTCACGGCGGAATTGTACTTTCTGGATATGTGGGCGACCAGACGGAGATTGTACTCTATCAGAATGCTGCGGGCAGCCTTGTCACCGGACAGGCACAGCGCAATATATTTTTTTTCTTCTTCGGGAGTTAGTGGGTTTTTAAACGCTTCCATATATTAACTGCTCCCGTAAATTGATTGTACCGGCTGCACATTTGTTGGACGGGCTATTTTACAATTAGTACAGTCAGCTTGCTTATATAATATGTTTATTGTGCAGAAATAGTGCTTATCCACCCTGTAAAATTGCCGAAATCTGATAAATGTGCAAAAAAATATATCAAAATATGTACAAAATGTTTAAAATGTGAAAATACTGTGATATAATACGCTTTAGGTATTTGGATAATTCTGCCTGTGCGCAGGATTGCGAGAGACGTGAGGAGGGTATTTAGAGAATGCGATTAAGCGTGGGACGTAAGAAGATCAGAATTGGAGATGTCCTTGTAGCAGCGGGGGCTATCACGGAGGAGCAGCTTCAGGAAGGACTTGCAAAGCAGAAGGAGACCGGCAGAAAGCTCGGTAACGCCCTGGTTGATCTGGGATTTATAAGTAACGACATGCTGATTACGGTACTTACAACCCAGTTGGGAATTGACTACATAGAGCTCAAGGGAGCTAAGATCGAGGAGAAGGTTATACACATGGTGCCTGAGAACATGGTCACCAAGTATCAGGCCATACCTATAGAGATAGATCCTGATAACCCGAACATCCTCAAGGTAGCCATGGCGGATCCTATGGATATCATGGCCATGGACGATATAGGACTTGTCACCAACCTTCAGGTTGAGCCGATGCTCGCCTCGGAGGAGGGTATAAAGAACGCTATAGATAAGTATTACGGAAGTGCTCAGGCTATGGAGGCGGCAGAGGCGTACAGGCAGGAGCAGGCGAGCGCCTTGGGCGGCGGTGACGAGGAAGAGGGCAATGAGGAGATTGACAACTCACCTATCGTTCTCCTTGTTAAGCAGATTATTGAAGGCGGAGTAAGACAGAGAGCGTCAGATATACATATAGAGGCTCTGGAGAACAGTGTCAGAGTCAGATACAGAATAGATGGTGCACTTAAGCAGGTTATGTCATATGACCTCAGCATACTGGCTGGTATCACAGCACGTATCAAGATCATAGGCGGTATGGATATAGCAGAGAAGAGAAAACCACAGGATGGTCGTATCACCATCATGGTTGACAGAAGAGAGTTTGATGTCCGTGTTTCTATCCTTCCAACAGTTTTCGGAGAGAAGACGGTTATGAGACTTACATCCAAGGACGGTCTTACAAAACCGAAGAGTGCCCTTGGTTTCGATGCAGAGCAGGAGAAGGTTTTCGATAACATCCTCAGCAACCCACATGGTATCATCCTTGTAACGGGACCTACAGGATCGGGAAAATCAACCACACTGTACACATCACTCAGTGAGCTGAATACAGAGGATGTTAACATCATCACCGTTGAGGACCCTGTCGAGGCGAACATCAATGGTATAAATCAGGTACAGGTTAACAACAAAGCGGACATGACCTTCGCGGCAGCCCTCAGATCTATCCTTCGTCAGGATCCGGATATCATCATGATAGGAGAGATCCGAGACGGTGAGACAGCAGGAATCGCCGTACAGGCCGCTATCACAGGACATTTGGTTGTGTCAACACTGCATACTAACTCAGCGGCTTCGACCATCACCCGTCTTATCGATATGGGTATTGAGTCATATATCGCCGGTGATGCTGTTGTTGGAGTTATTGCACAGAGACTTGTGCGAAGACTTTGTACCACATGTAAGCAGCCGAGACTTGTGGAGGATGAGGAGAGAGTTCAGCTCGGTGTTCCGGCTGAC
>OGMB01000834.1_pt1 | contig 15139 bp, 12 predicted proteins | sample 1573001 | NCBI WGS metagenome assembly OGMB01 (sample SAMEA2581921, study PRJEB24529) | metagenome | biome: Human gut stool | place: China | collected 2011
CCCCTGCCATAGAAGCGGCAATGGTACTTACCAAAATATCACGATGCATAATATGGCTCAGCTCATGACCTAAAACACCGGCCAGCTCTTCCTTGGTCAGCATATCTGCCAGCGCAGTATTTACAGCAACGGCAGCATGCTCCGGATTTCTGCCGGTAGCAAAAGCGTTAGGCACCGGACTATTGATAATATAAACCTTCGGCATAGGAATATTGGCTTTTTTAGCCAGCTTTTCTACTATTCCGTACAGCTCCGGCGCACTGTTGCGGTCAACCTGTTGTGCATCATAGTGTGCCAGAACCATCTTATCGCTGTTCCAATAAGCAAAGAAGTTCATTGCCACGCCTACAAAAAGCATTACGGTCATGCCGCGCAGACCACCGAAGAAGTCGCCCAGGAGCATCAGCAGCGCTGTCATTAACGCCATTAAAAACGCTGTTTTCATCTAAGTAATTTCCTCCTCATAAAAGACCTGCACTGTAAACAGGTACAGGCATTAATAGAATACATTTTCAACATATCTATTATAACAAGTAATTACTTATTTTTCAATTTGGGCCTTGATAGAGTTTAACATATTTTCACTATTTTCACGAACTTTTTTCTTAAGAATAGGATTCAGGAGGCCGGCAATCATCAGAATACCGAACTCAAAATCAACTGCCAGCGTTACCTCGCAGCCGTCAGCCTGCGGTGCAATAAGCCAGGAGCCTTCCATTTTCTTTAAATCACCCTCGGTCTGAGCGTAGGTAATTTTCAGCTCCTCAGGATAGAAGGTATCGCGCTCGGTCCAGACGATTTTGCGTCCGTCAACATTACTTATCCAGTGAGAAACAGTGTAATTCTCACCGCGCTCCAAGATTTCTACGCTTACCAGGTCATGCATAAAGTTAGGGTAAGCAGCCATATCCTTGATAATATCATAAATTTTTGCACCATCACCCTTGATGGTGGTTTTGCTCTCTACATAAGGCATAATCTTATCTCCTCTTATAAATCTTCAATAACATCCGCGGTTTCTTTAACAGCGCCTCTGAAAGCCTCCAGAACATGGTCGATAACCTCTTTAGGCATAATCAGCGGCGGCTCCATACGGATAACCTTAGGATTGTTCAAGGTATAAGCAACAATAATGTGCTGGTTAATCATCAGGCTCATCAGCATACCGCCGGCACCCTCTTTGGTCAGCTCAATGCCGATCATCATACCGCGACCGCGTACTTCCTTGATAACGGAAGGATATTCCGCAGCGATAGCCTCCAGACCAGCCTTCAGATAAGCGCCTGCCTCACGTCCGCGACGCAGCATATCCTCTTCCTTAATAGCCTTGATAGCTGCTACACCGGCAGCGCAGGCCAGCTGGTTGCCGCCAAATGTAGAGGTGTGCAGGAACGGTGCTTCAATAAGACCGGCCCAGGCACGCGGAGTACCGATAATCGCACCTATGGGCATTACACCGCCGCCCAAAGCCTTAGCGCAGGCCATCAGGTCGGGAGTAACGCCGTCATGATTAACGCCGAACCATTCGCCGGTACGGCCGATACCGGTCTGTACCTCATCGGCAATCAGCAGAGCACCCTTCTTCTCGCAGATTTCCTTAACCTCGCGCAGATAACCTGCAGGCGGAACAATAATGCCGCCCTCGCCCTGAACAGGCTCTAAAATAACAGCAGCAGTATCTTCATCAACAGCAGCATCAACAGCTGCGGCGTCGCCGTATTCTACATGAGTAAAGCCATCAAGCAGCGGTTTAAACGGCTCGCGGTACATATCACGTCCGGTAGCAGTTAAACTGCCAAAGGTTTTGCCGTGAAAAGCATTCTTTGCAGCAACGAACTTTTTGCGTTTTGTTTCCAGACGTGCTACCTTCAGACAGCCTTCAACGGATTCGGTACCGCTGTTGACAAAAAAGCTGTACTGCAGCTCACCGGGAGTAATCTCGGCCAGTGCCTCCGCCAAATCAGCCATCGGACGGTTGAACAGCACCTTGCCGCACATCGGCATAGCATGTAGCTCCTTTTCTACGGCCTCAACAACCTTCGGATGACGGTGGCCTAAAGCAAACATACCGTAGCCGCCCAGGCAGTCAATAAACTCCTGACCTTCGCTGTCGGTAATCGTCCAACCCTCAGCATGTCCTTCAATGCTTGCCAGGCCCATGAAGCGGAACAGCTTTGCCTGAGCAGGATTGATATACTTTTCATATTTACCGATTGTTTCTTCTACATAATTAGACATTTTCTTACCTCGATTCAGTTTATGTAAATTAGAATTGGCTTGCATATTTACATTTACTTCTTTCGTCCCCGAAAGAAGTAACAAGAAAGGGGCGCGCTTTGCGAAAGCGCGAGAAACAATCGCTTTTTTGCTCGCACAAAAAAGCTTAGCAAAAAATGCTTTACCATATTCTCTTTGGTTCACAATAAGCTAAAGGCTATTGCGTCACACTAACGGCTATCCAAGCATTTTTTTAGGCCTAAACTAACGCGAAGTTTAATCACCAAAAACAAGGCTTAGACATACCACAAAACTCCTCATGGGTTACGAAGAACAATCTAAAGAACTTCGAACAAGCGCTAGTAACAGCAAAGCGACCCATATTTAGAAAGCTTTTTGGTAAAACTTTTTCTCGAAAAAGTTTTTGTTTTGCCGCGCTTTACAAAAAGCGCGAACCTTTCTTGCCGGCTTCTTTCAGTTATGACAGAAGCCGAATATAAACACAAATTTAATACAGCAGCTCCGTCACCGGCACAAAGGTTATCCCCGTCCGCTTAAACTCCGCCGCATACATCTCCCAGCATTTGGCAGTATTCGGTCTGGCATGACAGATAGCAATAACGCTGCCGTTTCTTTCCGCCATAGCGAAAGCCTTATATATCTGCTGACGAATCGCCTGCACGTCAGAGCTGTTATCCAAAAAGATATCGTTGCGCGCAGTCGAAACACCCAGCTGCTGCGCCATATTGCGTGCTACCGAAGCAGAATTTGTACGGCTGTCCACAAAAAACAGCTTCTGCCGCCGCAGCTCCTGCAAAACAACTCTCATAGTATCCTTATCCGCAGTCGCCTTCGAGCCCTGATGATTATTCACACCCATAACTCCCGGCAGACTGTTAAGCGCACGCCGCGTCAAAGACAGCTTCTCCGCCGCAGACAAATCCGTACGAATAGTAGCAGCGCCCTCGCTCATAGCACTGCTGTCAATAGGCTCCATCGGCAGATGCAGCATCGGCACACGTCCTTTAGCCTTTACCATCTCCAAAACATCGCTGCTGTACTGCTTATACGGCAATATCGCATAGCTGAACGGCAGACCAGTATTCAGCAGCTTGCGCACCGGCGCCATATCATAACCGCAGTCATCAATAACGATGGCTACTTTTCCTCTGAATTGCCTGACGGTCCCCTGCTGCTCCTCTTCTGCCTTTTGCTCCGGTAAATCCTTAACATCCTTATCCTGCTTGGTCAGGTTACTGTTATGGAAGAAAATCACAGTATCCGTTACAAAGCTCTTGCTGCCTGCACCGGCCTTAACCTTAATACCAATTTCAGCCTTATAGGCATCCCATTTTTTATATTTGGCAGGCTTGCCGCTGATATAAACCAGTCCGGCCTGCTCAGCCTTTGTCTGCAGCCAGTCGCAGGCACCGGCAAGGCTTGTACCGGAAGGTACGCCAACTGCCAGCTCACGCTGGTTAATCTGCACTTTGGCACCGGATTCTTCAACCTCAACATCCTTTTTGCCATGATTGTTTTCAATCAGCTGCCAATTATTTTTCTGCAGTAAAATATTATCCAGCAGGCGCTGCGCCTCTATAGATTCATCCAGCAGACTTACCATCTGCGGCTCGTCACCCTTCTTATCCAAAACATCCTTCTTGCTGTTGCTGGTGGCATAAAAAAGTCCGCAGCCAATGGCAATAATCGCAATAACCGCTGTTAAAATCAGCACAGCATATTTACTGCCGGAGGATTTTTTCTTACTTGCTTTTGTCATAGGTGTTCTCCTTTCTAAGCCCGTGGGTGCGTTTTATCATACACCTCACGCAAACGCTCCACATCAAGATGCGTATATATCTGCGTGGTGGAAATATCTGCATGTCCCAACAGCTCCTGCACTATGCGCAGGTCGGTGCCGTTATTTAAAAGATGCGTCGCAAAGGAATGACGCAGCATATGCGGTGTAACGCGCTTGCTGATGCCTGCGCTCTTGCCGTATGCTACAATGATTTCGTAAAAACGCTCCCGTGTCATCGGTACGCCCCAGCCGGTTACAAAAAGCTCTGCAGCCGCATCCGGCTTACCATGCAGAAGCTGCGGGCGTACCACAGACAAATAATGCTCCAAATAATGCAGTGCGGTACGTCCTAACGGCAGCATACGCTCCTTGGAGCCTTTGCCCATAACAATGACATACTGCATCTTCATATCAACATTCTTCAGCGGCACATTTACCAGCTCAGACACACGCATGCCGGTAGCATATAACAGCTCCAGCATCGTCTTGTCGCGATAGCCGTCCAAGGTTCCCAAATTAGGCTCATCCAAAAGCCTTTCTACCTCCTGAACGCTCAGCACCTTCGGCAAATGCAGACCCCTGCTCGCCGCCTCCAGCACCTCGGCAGGATTACGGCGGATATAGCGCTCTGCCGTCAGGAAACGGTAAAACGCCTTAATCGAAGCCAGCTTACGTGCTACCGTCGAGGCAGCGCGGCCTTCCTGCTTTAACCGCACAAGATAGGCAATCAGCTGCTGTCGCGAAACCTGCAGCAGCTCCTCATCTGCCTTCAGCTGCAGGCTTTTCATCAGCAGGCGCAAATCACGCATATACGCCAGCTGTGTATTTTTTGCCAGTCCCAGCTCTACCGTCAGATATTCCTGAAACAAGGCCAGATAGTCAAACATAAAAACCTGCCTCCATCCCGCAAATTTGCCGCTTGCAAATTTTGCCGGATGCAATCTCTTTCAGAAAAAGAAAAACAACGCTTGTGCGCCGTTTTTCTTTGTAATCATAACTTTATTAAAATTCTTTTTTCTCAGGCTGCATGATAGTAATATTAGTTGCCGGAGAAATAGTGGAAATAGCATGCTTATAAACAAGCTGCTGTTTGCCTTCGTTTTCAATAATAACAGTAAAGTTGTCAAAACCTCTTACTAAGCCACGGATTTGGAAACCGTTCATCAGATAGATGATAACACCCAGGTTTTCCTTGCGAACATGGTTTAAAAAGCTGTCTTGCAAATTCATTGCGGGTTTTACTGAAGTAATCATTAAAAGCCCCTCCTACTCATTTCGTTATCTCCGGAAGCACAGATTCCTAAAAACCTACACTCCTCTTTATACTTATATTTTACACCGAAATGCCACTTTCTACAAGTATTTCGGAAATTTCTGCCACTGCCTGCTTATAATCAGGCTCATCATCCAAATGCAGCCAGTGAATATACGGCATTTTTTTATACCAGGTAATCTGCCGCTTGGCAAAGTTACGCGTTGCCTGCTTCAGCTTGTCTACGGCAGCAGCGTAATCCATACTGCCGTTAAGATACCACACCATCTGTCTGTAGCCGATGCTCTGCATCGACTGGCACTCGGGCGCTACGCCCTGCTCCAGCAGACTGCGCACCTCCTGCTCCAGACCGGCCTCCAGCATCAGATCAACACGCCTGTTGATGCGCTCGTACAGCGCCTGACGCTCCATTTCCAAACCGATAACTACGGCATCATAAGGACTTTCCTGCGCACCGTATTGGTTGACAGCCTCGCCCTGCATAGCAGATTCCAGCGCACGGATAACGCGGCGCACATTATTGGGGTGAATGCGCTCTGCCTCCTGCGGTGCCAGCTCCTGTAGGCGCGCATGCAGCGCCAACGCTCCCTTTTCCTGTGCCTCGGCCTCCAGCCTGCGGCGCAGCTCGCTGTCCTCATCCGCATTATTAAAGGCATAATCCTCAAGCAACGCTTTTATGTACAGACCTGTACCGCCGGCAATTATCGGCAGATGTCCGCGCGCATTAATTTCCGTAATCAGCGCAGCTGCACGCTCCTTAAAATCCACAACACTGAAGGATGCATCCGGCGGCAGAATATCCACCAGATGATGCGGTACGGCCGCCAGCTCCTCGGCAGTTGGCTTGGCAGTACCGATATTCATATTTTTATAAACCAGCATTGAATCACCGGAAATTATTTCGCCCTGAAACTGCTTGGCAATCTCAATAGCGCAATGACTTTTTCCGGTTGCTGTCGCTCCTAAAATAACAACTACCTTGGGTTTTTGCAACATAAATCACCTTTTTATTATTCCGTACTTAATCCTGCTGTATTTGCCGCCGATAAATTCCTCGCAGCCATACTCGCGCAGAATATATTCGCTGCGCTCTTTGATAACCACACGTGGCGCTACACGCAATGCAAGCTGTAGCGTTTCTGCCGACAGCGCTTCCTCGTAGGAAAGCGGACGCAATGCTTCCATGCCCTTGGCACCGTTGACAGGATGGCGGAACATCGGATCGAAATAAACAACGTCAAAGCTGTCCGGCACACACTGCGCCAGATAATCCTCCGCCAACGCTTGCACCGGCTGAATCCGGCGCAGTGCTGCCGTCAGATCAGCATCCTCGGCAACGTAATTTTTCAGGCCATAGCTCACAGCAAAGTACAGCAGCGGTGAAGCCTCAAGGCCAACAACCGTTCCTACCTCACCGACAGCATAGGAGCTGATGGCAGCATCAGCCGCCAAGCCCAGCGTAGCATCCAGCACTCTTTTCCCCGGACGCAGGTCCAACGCCGTCAGCAAATGCTCCGTCGCGCCACGCTTCAGCTGCTGCAGACGCAGCACCGCCATCCCCGGATGATAGGCAAAGCTGCCTGTGGCGCTATGAATACGCGGGCCTTCCTTCTCTCCCACGACAAGTGCTGCAAGGTCATATTGCGCCATAAGCTCGTCTACGCCCATATTGTGCGGACGCTCTACGTAAAGTGCGCCCAGCTGCTCCGCCCAGGCCCTGACCTTGGCTGCAGCGGCGCCGCCTGTAGCATTTCTGGCCGTTGTTACGCCAATTTTGCCTGTAAGCATTAAAAGCCAGTCCTTTTAAACATTTTATACAGCTGATTGCTGTCAATTTCAATCATGCAAGGTCTGCCGTGCGGGCAGGTAAACGGATGCGTAGTATTGCACAAATCAATAATCAGCTGACGCATCTGCCGCATATTCAGCAGCTGTCCTGCCTTGATTGCCGCCTTGCAGGCAGTCATGTGCAGCACCTCCTGCCGCAAATCGCTGCCATTGACATTACGCATTTCCCGCAGCATTTTGCTGATAGCATTGATAAAATCCTCAGCAGCATCAGCCTTGATATCCGCAGGCAAACTGCTCACGCGCAGCAGACTTTCGCCGGCGCTGGCAGCATCCACACCCAAAGCCAGAAATTCATCCCTGTGCTCCTCAATCAATGCAATATCATCGGCAGCCATATCCACATAAAGCGGCATCAAAAGCTGCTGCGACGGAATCTGCTCATGCGAAGCCACCAGCTTGTCATAAAGAATACGCTCATGGGCAGCATGCTGATCAATCAGATAAAGCGTTGTTTCGCTTTGGGCAATAATAAAGGTTTTATCAACCTGTCCAATCGGCCAGATTGTATCCATACCACTGTCGGTATCGGTAAAAGCAATAGTTTCCCTGTCAGCCGCAGGTGCAGCCTCCGCCGGCTGCGGCTTAGCAAATTCACTGCGCGCCTCATGCACCTCCAGCACAGGCTCCTGATAGCCCTTGCTGTAGGAAACGGTTGCAGATGTTTTGTTGAAATCATCAAACGGCTGCCACATTGCCTGCTGCTCTCCCTGCTCCTTTTTCACAATAGGCGCAGGCTGCTCAGGCACCAGCAAACTTTCGGAAGCAGGTGCAGGCTGCACATCTTCCTTGCGCTCCGGTGTTTTGAAAATCTGCTCCGCACCGCTCTTGAACACAGGCTGCGACGGCTGATACGCCGGCTTAGGCTGCGGTGCAGGCGTAACCGGCGCAGAAACAGCTTGCGGCTGCGGCTTCACAAAAACATTCAGCTCCGAATCCGGCAACAGCGTTACCTGCGTCTTTTGGGCGCTCATCGGCTTCGTCAGCGCGTCGGTCAGCGCCTTATACATAGCCTTGTAAATAAGGCTGTCATCACTGAATTTGATCTCACTCTTCTGCGGATGCACATTAACATCAACGCTGGCTGTATCAACTGTTATATTGATAACAGCAAAGGGAAAGCCGCTTTTGGGAATCTGCGACTGATAAGCATGGTCCATGGCCTTGGAAAGCATTTTGCTGCCGATGCAGCGTCCGTTGACAAAGAACGTCTGCCACTGGCGCGTTCCCTTCAACAGCGTAGGCTTGCCAATAAAGCCGCTAACTCTTACCTTAGGATCGTTCAGCGATACCTCCAAAAGGTTTTCGGCAACATTCTTGCCATACAGTGCTTTAATCGCATGCTCCAAATCTCCGTCACCGGGAGTGCTGAGCACCTCTTTATCATTGTTCACCAGCTTAAAACGCACATCAGGACGCGAGAGCGCCAGCCTTGTCAAAAGTTCGCTGATATAACGGCCCTCGGTGCTCACGGTTTTCAGGAATTTACGGCGTGCAGGCACGTTGAAGAACAGATTCTCTACAATAACGGTAGTACCTGTACTGCCGCCACTTGCCGTAACCTCCGTGTTTTCGCCGCCGTCAATATGTACGGAGGTAGCGAATTCCTCGCTCTGCGGACGGGTAAGCAGCGTAAAGTTAGAAACAGAGGCAATACTGGGCAAGGCTTCACCGCGAAAGCCCAAGGTATTCAGACTCAGCAAATCCTCAGCCTTCGTAAGCTTGCTTGTGGCATGGCGCAGCACAGCCATTTTGGCATCAGCCTCACTCATGCCGCAGCCATTATCAGTTACTCTGATATATTCCGTACCGCCGGCAAAAATCGTTACTTCAATTTTATCCGCACCGGCATCCAGTGCATTCTCAACCAATTCCTTTACTACGGACGCAGGCTTTTCTACAACCTCGCCGGCAGCAATCTGGTTGGCGGTATTCGTATCCAACAAACGGACGGCATGCTCTTCTGCCATTATTTACCCAGCTCCTTTCTTGCTTCATCCTGCAATTTATACAAGGCGCTCATCGCCTCAATCGGTGTCATACTCATAACATCGAGCTTCAAAAGCTCATTGGCAATAGAACTGCCAAACAGCGAACCCATCATATTATCCGACGCTGCAGCAGCTGCAGGCTGCTGTACACGGCCGTTGTCATTATCATATTCCTTCAGCAGCTCTTCCGAACGCTCCAGCACCTTCTTCGGCAGACCGGCAAGGCGTGCAACATGTACGCCGTAGCTGCGGTCGGTTCCGCCCGGCACAATACGGCGCAGGAAGATAATATCCTTGCCTCTTTCCTTAACGGCAACAGAATAGTTCTTCACACCGCTCAGCACATTTTCCAAAGCAATCAGCTGATGATAATGCGTAGCAAACAGCGTCTTTGCCTTGATGCGGTCATGGATATATTCCATAACTGCGTGAGCAATACTCATACCGTCAAAGGTACTGGTACCGCGGCCCACCTCGTCGAGGATAATCAGACTGTTCTTCGTAGCGTATTTCAAAATCTGCGCTACCTCATTCATCTCCACCATAAAGGTGCTCTGGCCTGTCGCCAGGTCATCGCTGGCGCCTACACGCGTAAAAATCTTATCTACCGGGCAAACGCTCGCCTGACGCGCAGGAATAAAGCTGCCAATTTGCGTCATCAGCACCAGCAGTGCCACCTGACGCATGTAGGTTGACTTACCTGCCATATTCGGACCGGTAATAATTATCATGCGTTCATCGGTATTATTCAGATTGGTATTGTTCGGAACAAAAATCTCCTTTTCCAGCAAGCGCTCTACTACGGGATGGCGTCCGTCAACAATCTTGATTTCGCCGTTATTATTCAGCTCAGGTCTTACATAATTATATTTATAGGCAGCCTCTGCCAAGCCTGTCAGCACATCAATGTAGCTGACGGCGCGGGCAGTTTCCTGAATCTCCTTGATTTTGCCGCGAATCAGTGTACGCAGCTCATCAAACAAATAATACTCCAGCTGCTCGATTTTTTCCTTGGCACCGAGAATCTTATTCTCGAACTCCTTAAGCTCGGGAACAATATAACGCTCCGCGTTTACCAGCGTCTGCTTACGCACAAAGTACGGAGGCACGCTGCTGCTCTGTCCCTTGCTTACCTCGATATAATAGCCGAAAACCTTGTTGAAGCCAACCTTCATGGTTTTAATGCCGGTTTCCTCTTTGATTTTCTGCTCAAAGTTCTGCATCCAGGTTTTATTGTCGGCAGCAATCAGATGCAGCTCATCCAGCTCCTGATTATAGCCGGTGCGAATCATACCGCCCTCGCGGACAGAGAACGGCGGCTCATCGACAATAGCCTGCTGTAATCTTGCTGCCAGCTCCTCGTGCAGATGCAGGCCCTTCCACAGCTTGCGCAGCAGTCCGCTGCTACAGCCTTCCAGAATGCCCTTCAGGCCCGGAAGCACACTTAAGGAATTGCGTAACGCCACCAAATCTCTGGCATTGGCACTGCCTACCTCAATACGGCTGACAATACGCTCCAGATCCGCCACCGCCTTCAGCTGCGCCACAATTGCTTCGCGCAGCTCTGCGGCTGCCGCCAGCTCTGCTACCGCCTCCTGGCGCTCATAAATACGGCCCACATCCAGCAGCGGACTTTCAATCCAGCTACGCAGACGACGCGCACCCATCGAGGTATTGGTAAAATCCAGCACCTGCAAAAGCGTACCGCGCTTCGAGCCATCCGTCATATTGCGAACCAACTCCAGATTGCGGATAGCAGTCACATCAAGATTCATAAAGCTGTTGCGTTCAATCCGCACCAGGCGGTTAATATGGCTCAAATCCGCCATTACCGTTCCATGCAGATAGCGCAGCAAAAGCTCAACCGTACTATGTACCTCATCTGGCACGTCACTGCCGGCAAAATGCTGCGTAAAATAATCAGCCTCCGGCGTACTCTCGTCATAATGCGTAACAACGCATTCCGGCAATCTTGCAGCCAGCCATTCCTGCAGCTTCTCTCTCATTTCCTCCGAAGTAAAATGAACAACAAGCTCCGCTGGCTGCAGTCTGTAAAGCTGCTCGGTGATATTCAAAAAGCTTTCCGAAGTTTGGTCAAGAAACCATTCGCACTCGCCCGTAGTTACATCAGCCGCCGCCAGGCACATTCCCTTGTCCTGCGCCTGCTGTAAAAACACCAGATAGCGGTTATGCTTATCCTCCAGAAGCTGTTCGTTCAGCGCCGTTCCCGGCGTAATAATTTTAATAACCTTGCGCTCGACAATGCCTTTGGCGAGCTTGGGATCCTCCACCTGCTCGCAGATGGCGATGCGATAGCCTTTTTTTATCAGCTTGGCGATATAGCCGTCCACAGAATGATAAGGCACACCGCACATCGGCATATGCTCCATGCCATTGGAGCGCTTGGTCAGTGTTAAATTAAGCTCACGCGATGCTGTGATAGCATCGTCAAAAAACATTTCATAAAAATCGCCCAAGCGAAAGAAGAGCAGCTCATTCTGATGCTCCTGCTTCACTGCCATATATTGCTGTACCATGGGCGTAACATTTGCAGCAGCCATTAATCAACCGCCTTACCTTTCACCAGCCAGGTCTGCGCAGCTTCAATCTGCACGTTAACCTTCTGTCCAACCTCGTATTGCTTATCTTCAATCGGCCACAGTACCAAAACTCCTGTGCGTGTGCGGCCGTTCCAAACTGTTTTCTGCTTGCTGGGGCCTTCTGCCAGCACTTCTACAGTCTGACCTACAAGCTTTTTATGGCACTTCAGGCTGTTCTCGTTCTGCAGAGCCATCAAACGGTTCAAGCGTTCCTTCTTCACTGCCAGCGGCACCTGGTTTTCCATTTTGGCTGCAGGTGTACCGCTACGCTTGGAATAAATAAAGGTATAAGCAGAGGTAAAGCCAACCTGACGCACGACATCCAAAGTTTCTTCAAAATCCTCCTCGGTTTCGCCCGGGAAGCCTACAATAATATCTGTGGTAATCGTTGCGTCCGGCACATACTTGCGTACCATCTTCACCAGCTCCAGATATTTTTCCTTCGTGTAACCGCGGTTCATGCGGCGCAGAATTTCCGAGCTGCCTGCCTGGAATGGCAGATGGAAGTTTTCGCAGATGTGCTCACATTCTGCCACAGCCTTGATAACCTCCTCGCTCATATCACGCGGGTGGCTGGTCATATAATGAATACGCTCAACGCCGGGAATAATATCCACACGGCGCAGCAGCTTAGCGAAGGCATCCTTATCACCAAAATCCTTGCCGTAGGAATTTACGTTTTGGCCCAGCAAAGTAAATTCCTTGTAGCCTTCTTTAACCGCTGCCTCAATCTCGGCAACAATATTATCTATGCTGCGGCTGCGCTCGCGTCCGCGTACATACGGCACGATGCAGTAGGTGCAGAAATTGTTGCAGCCATACATAATAGGAATCCAGGCAGCAAAGGAGCTTTGGCGTACCATATGACCTTCAAACTCACTTTGATGAATAGTCAGATCGGTATAAACCGCAGCCTTGCTCTCTGCCAAAAATTCCAGCAGCAAGCGTTTAAAATCGTTAACGTAAGCAGTACCCAGCAGCAAATCTACCTGCGGATGCTTTTTACGCAGCTTTTCGCCGTCCTTCTGTGCCATACAGCCTGCAACACAGATAACTACATCCGGATTGGCACGCTTTACAGCCTTTAATTCGCCAATTTTGCCGGCAATTTTCTTTTCCGCACTTTCGCGCACGCAGCAGGTGTTGACAATAATTATATCTGCGGTATGAAAATCAGGATTAGGCGCATAGCCCAGCTCCTGCAGCTGTCCTGCATAATGCTCCGTATCGGATTCATTCATCTGGCAGCCATAATTTATCAGACAGTAGGTTTTATTTTTATCACTCATGTAAATACCTCCGTGTAAAATCAGTCTATCATTATATTATACCCAATTACAGTCACTTCCCGCAACATTTCCCACGGAAAGAAGTAGGGAATAATTTATAAAATATTTTAGTAGTAGGTATTGAAATCTGCCCTTAAGATGATTACAATATATGCAGGCAAAGAATTTTTCCGATTGCCTTTTAATATAGTTTAGGAAGGTCAAAATCATGCAAAGCAAAAAGAAATGGTTTGTTGTATTTATTCTGCTCGCTGCCCTTGCAGGCGCAGCCTTTTATTTTCTTTATTTTATCCGTACACCGGCCTACGCTCTGAACGAAGCGCGCGTTGCACTGCAGCAGCATGACAGCGCAAAATTTTCACGCTATGTTGATGTTCCCTCTGTTATGGACAACGCTTTCGATGACATCATCAAGGCAGAAAGCAAAATCAATAACGATAATGTTTTCTCCAACCCGTTCGCACTCGGCATTCTGCATATGCTGAAGCCTTCGGTTGTAGACCTGATGACGCAGGAGGCCCTGGACAAAATTGCCGCTAAGCCCGACAATACTCCTAAGCAGCCGTCCGACCCCGTACCAGATGCTATGAAGCGTAACCTTGAGCGTCACATCCCTATTAAAAATCTTACTGTCAAAGACCTGAAGCTCAGCAAGCATGAGGGTGAGACAGCAAAAGCAACGCTGGTGCTGCACAACAATGAGCTGGATAAGGATTTTATTGCCGAGCTGTTAATGCAGCAAAATGATAAAGGCGATTGGCAGATAAAAAAAATCAGCAATCTGGCAGACTTTATCGTTCAATTAGACGCAGCTAAACGTGCTAAACAGGCCCTGCTGAATAAGCCTGTTATGGAACGTCTGAACAAAGCACTGCAAGCAACCAGCGAACGTCTGACGCTGAACAAGGACAGCAACAAAATCGGTAGCGAAGAAAAAGCTACGCTTACTGCCACAATCATGGCCAAAAACATGAGCAACGTTGCTATCAACCGTATGTATTACGATGTAACCGTGCTCAACGATAAAGGTGAACAGCTTTATTCCTATCCGGAGCATTATCAGGGCAGCATTGCCCCCGGACAGGCAGTGGAGCTCACAACCAGCAAAAAGCTGAATTCCATGCTGCCGGATGACAAGAAGCTGATGAATCTGGATATTACCAAAGAAACCGTAAAAATTCAGGTCACCTACATTGCTTTTGATAACGGCGAAGTAATTTCTCCTAAAAATTTTGTAGAATAAAAGCAAAAATTAAACGCTTACATCCCACACGATGCGTGGGGCGTAAGCGTTTTTTGCTGTTTAATAACAGCTTAACAGCAATTTGTGGATATCCCAGTTCCTTAGACAACAACATAAACTGTTCACAAGAATAAATACCTAACTACAATTCTACTAAGTCACGCCCCTAATTCAGTAAAACGCATTTTACTTTTCTTGTTTTTTATCAACAAACTACTTGACTCATCCAATTAAAGATGATATTATAGTAACGTACCTGATATCGACAAGTAATCATATTATTTCATTTTACATAAATCCATTACACATTAATGGTATTGATAATTATGGAGGTATTAATTATGAACACAAAAATTTCTGCCAAAAAATTTTTTAAGATTGCTGTTGAGGATGGCGTAAACACATTCCAAGACTACAAAGAAGGCAAAGCCGGAAAAAGAAAAACTATTATCCGACTCCTAATTCATACTCGTCGCTTGTACGATAACACTTGCCTTTCTAAAGGGGAAAAGAAACTTACCAGCAATAAAATTTGGAAAGATATAACTCCTTATTCAAACACCAATATTTGGACAGCTATGAATATAGCCGTTCACGGCTGTGGTTTTATAAATGATTTAAACAACCCCGGCGATCCTAAGATAATAAAAAACTGTAACGATCCGTTAGAAGTTTATGAATTTTTTAAAGAAAGCGCTGAATATTTGTGTTTTAACAAGCGCAAGTTCAAAAAAATTTATGAAAATATTTTCCAGGATGTTCCAGAAGACTGTATAGGTATTTGTTAACTGGTATTTCGACGACGTACTATCAACCTTATTAAAAGCCAGCACCTTAAGGTGCTGGCTTTTACTTTCTTCAAGCTACATTCCAATTA
>OGMB01000840.1_pt1 | contig 15079 bp, 16 predicted proteins | sample 1573001 | NCBI WGS metagenome assembly OGMB01 (sample SAMEA2581921, study PRJEB24529) | metagenome | biome: Human gut stool | place: China | collected 2011
GGCATGGCGGAAATGCTTATTAAAGGTCAGGATGCGACTAATTTTGTGCATGCGGATTCCTTTAAAGAGGATCCTTCCGCTGATACCAAGATGCGCTTTGTGCTGATGAACCCTCCGTTTGGTACTCCCTGGAGCGGTAAGGACGCAAAGGCAGGACAGGAAGAAGCAGTAATTAATGAATATGCTAAGGAAAACAGCCGTTGGGGTGCAGGTTTGCCCAGTGGCGGTGATTCTCAGATGCTGTTTTTACAGTCGGCCATTGCCAAGCTGGATGAAAAGGTTGGCCGTGCTGCTATTATCGAAAACGGTTCGCCGCTTTTTACCGGCGGTACAGCGTCCGGAGAAAGCCAAATTCGCCGCTGGCTGCTGGAGAACGATTTGCTGGAAGCGATTATTGCTATGCCGACGGATTTGTTTTATAACACCGGTATTGCCAGCTACTGGTGGATTATATCCAAAAACAAGCGCCCGGAGCGTAAGGGCTATGTGCAGCTCATAGATGCGACTAATATTTATCACAAGCTGCGTAAGCCTGTGGGCAACAAGAAAAACGAGTTCTCCCCCGAGGACAGAGCGCAGATTGCTAAGCTGTATACCGATTTTGACAAGGCCGACAGCGAGTACAGCAAGATTTTTAAGAACGAGGATTTTATGTACCGTGAGTATGCTGTTATGCAGCCTTTGCAGCGCAGCTATTCTATCACTGAGGCAAGCATTGAGCGTATGCTGCAGAAGGGTGCGCTGAAGGGCTTGTGGGATGAAGCCAAGGTTGCAGAATACGAGGAACAAGGCAATGTTTTGAGTGGTAAGGACCAGAACAAGCTGCAGGCCTTTTATGCTACGAAGCCTGTTTATGATGCAATTTTGGCAAAGCTGCAGGAGCATATTGCTGATGAAAAATGGCTGTCGCCTAAAGTATTTACACCGGTGCTGCAAGCTGTTCTTGGCGATTTGGCTGATAAAAAACTCTTTGAGAAAATCATGGACGGACTTTCCGTTATGGATAAGACTGCGGAAATTCAGCGCGATAAAAAGGGCAACATTGTCTACGACAAGGAAACCAAGGATACAGAGCTTGTGAAGTACACCGAGGATATTGAAACCTACATGGCACGTGAGGTGCTGCCGCATATTCCTGATGCCAAGTGGTTCTGGGAAGAGGATTTGACGAAGAAGAAGCCTGTAATCAAAACCGGTGCGGAAATTCCCTTCACCCGTTACTTCTATAAATATCAGGCACCCAGACCTAGTGCGGAGCTGCTGGCAGAGTTTTTGGCAATCGACAAGGCCGTGAATGAGCGCATTGCTCGCCTTATGAAATGAGGTGATGGGAATGCGTGAAATGAAGGATAGTGGGATTGAGTGGATTGGCGAGATTCCGAAGGATTGGGAAATAACTAAAATCGGAATGCTTTATAATCTTCGTATTACTAAAGTTAGTGATACTGATTATGCACCTTTATCTGTAACTAAAATGGGTGTATTACCGCAATTAGAGACTGTGGCAAAAACTAACGCACATGATGATAGAAAATTAGTCAAAAAAGGTGATTTTGTTATAAATAGTCGTTCAGATAGACGCGGTTCTTGTGGAATATCAGATTATTATGGTTCTGTTTCTCTTATAAATATTGTTCTTGAACCTAAGAATAATATGAGTTCAGGTTATTATAGTTGCCTTTTTAAAACTGTTCAGTTTGCAGATGAATTTTATAAAAATGGTCATGGTATAGTTGATGATTTATGGACTACTGGTTGGCAGGATATGAAGCGTATTATTTTACCTGTGCCTCATTATAGTGAGCAGCAGCAAATTGCCGACTACCTCGACACCAAATGCTCCGAAATCGACGCGACAGCTGAAGATATCCAAAAGGAAATTGATCTTTTGGAGGACTATAAGAAATCTGTTATCACCGAAGTGGTTACCAAAGGTCTGAATCCTGATGCGGAGATGAAGGATAGCGGGATTGAGTGGATTGGGGAGATTCCGAAAGGGTGGAAAATAATTCGATTAAAGTATATTACTAATTCTATTGGAGATGGACTGCATGGTACGCCAAACTATGATGATTTAGGCACTATTTTTTTTATAAATGGTAATAATTTGGGGAACAGAAAAATTTCTATTACGGAAAAAACAAATCGGCTGACAGAAGAGGAGTACAAAAAATGTGGAGTCGTTAAATTAGACAAATGCACTCTGTTGATGTCTTTGAATGGAACCTATGGTACATTGTCAATGTATGATAACGAACCGATTATGCTTAGTAAAAGTGTAGGATACATAAATGTGTGTAATAAGGAAACCAAAGAATACCTTTATTATTTTTTACAAAGTTCTTTAGCCCAAAACCAAATGACAATAAGTTTAGCGGGAACAACAATTGCAAATTTGTCATTAGCGACAGTAAGAAATTTAAAAATTTGTTTACCGTCAATTTGTGAACAACAGCAAATCGCTGACTACCTCGACATTAAATGCTCCGAAATCGACGCTCTTATCGCTGACAAAAAGCGTCAGCTCGATATCCTTGCCGACTACAAAAAATCCCTCATCTACGAGTACGTCACTGGCAAAAAGGAGGTTCCTGTTAAAGATTTTTGAAACTGTTTTTTACCTGTGCTAAACTTTGAGTAACAAAGAAAGCACAGAGCATAGTTAGTCAATCGAGGTGTTTGCTTATGACTAGTACGTTAAATACTGCTTTTTTAAGCAATAAGGGCGAATATACTTTTTTTAAGTTTCGTGATAGGGTAATAACCTTTTTAACCGGAAAACGACTAGAAAAGTATACAGAAGTATTAGAATGGGATAATGGCTATATAGTTGTACTTTGTAAGAATAAAAATGAAGATAAATTGGAAGAGGATTATATAGATTTATTACCGATTTTGGATAATCTGTATATTGAATCTGCGGAGTTTCTTGCGCCAATAAAGAAGGTTGAGGTTAGTTATGACTGAAGAAAAAAATGGCGATAGCAGATGCCGTTGAAATGATTGTGGGCGTATCTGCGTTAGGACTGTGAGAATGGATTCTTTGACGAAAAGAAGTAACCATAACTGACAAGAAGGAGGCCTTCATGCATGAATAACATACTAACGGAAAAAGAATATCAGCGGTATATCATCGAGCAGCTTGTAAAGACGGAATGCGGTTACGTAGAAGCTCCGGCAGCGGAGTTCGACCACCTTTTTGCTATGAACCGCAAAGCGCTGTTTGCTTTCCTTGACGCAACTCAGCCGGAAAAGCTGCAGGCTTTGCGCAAAATCTATAAAGAAAAAACCGAAGATACCCTTGTTGCTTTCATCAATCAGCAGGAAACAAGGGCAAACGGCAGTCGTCTTGATGTGCTTAAGCATGGCGTGGAGTTGGCCAACATTCATCTTGATTTGATGTATACGAAGCCTGCAACGACCTTCAACAAGGAACTCAACGCTTTGTACCATAAGAACATCTTTACCGTTTCCGAAGAGGTCTGGGCTAGCGATGATGAACGCATTGACATGGTAATCTTCCTCAACGGCCTTGCAATCATCACCTTTGAGCTGAAATGTAATGCTGCAGGACAGTCCTATCAGGATGCCATCTATCAGTATCGCATGCAGCGTAATCCTAAAGACCGTCTCTTTTTGTGTAAGGCCGGTTCCTTGGTAAACTTCGCTATGGATTTGGAGCAGGCTTATATGTGCACCAAGCTCAGCGGCAGCAGTACCTTCTTCCTGCCCTTCAATATGGGCTGTGGTGAAGGTATTCAGGTCGGTGCTGGTAATCCTGTGCTGGAAGATGAATACAGCGTGCATTATATGTGGGACGATATCCTGCAAAAAGACAGCCTGCTGGAAATTCTTGGCAAGTTCATGTTTATCGAGGTCAGCGAAAAAGAAGATGCCAACGGCAAGGTGAAGAAGAACGAAACGGTTATCTTCCCCCGTTATCATCAGCTTGATGTGCTGCGTAAAGTGCTTGCTGATGTTAAGGAGCATGGCAGCAGCCTGAACTATCTTCTGCAGCATAGCGCAGGCTCCGGCAAAACGAACGAGATTGCCTGGCTTGCACATCGTCTGGCGTCCTTGCATAGTGCAGACAATAAGATTATCTTTGATAACATCATCATCTGTACTGACCGCGTAGTAGTCGACAGACAGCTGCAGCAGGCAGTGTTGGGCATTGAGCACAAAGAAGGCCTTATTCGCGTTATGGACGACCAGTGCAATTCTACCGACCTTGCCAATGCGCTTGGCGGTAATACGAAGATTATTGCTACGACGATTCAGAAGTTCCCGTACATCGTGGATAGCGTCAAAGGCTTGAAAAACAAGCATTTTGCCGTAATCATCGACGAAGCGCATTCTTCTACCTCCGGTAAGAATATGGCAGCGATTACGAAGTCGCTTGGCTCCGGTGAAGTGGAAACCGACGTTGATGTTGAAGATATCATCGTTGATGAAATTAATCGCAACGGTAAGCAGCCTAATGTGTCGATGTTTGCCTTTACCGCTACGCCGAAACCGACTACCCTGCAGCTTTTCGGCAGGGTAAATGAGCAGGGACAGTATGAAGCCTTTCATATTTACTCCATGAAGCAGGCTATCGAAGAAGGCTTTATTCTTGATGTGCTGCAGAACTATATCACCTATGATACCTTCTATCGCCTCAACAAAGAGATTGAAGATGATCCGGAAATGAAAACGAATGATGCCAAGCGCCAGATTGCTCGCTTCGTGCAGCTGCATGAAACCAATATCTCGCAACGCATTGAGGTAATCATCGAGCATTTCCGCCAGAACGTCATGCAGGAGCTTAACGGCCAGGCTAAGGCTATGGTCATTACGGAATCGCGTGCCGGTGCGGTGAAATATCGTCAGGCCTTCGAGGACTATATCAGTCGCAAAGGTTATACCGGGCTGAAAGCATTAGTTGCTTTTTCCGGCAAGGTTACCATCGACGGCACGGAATACACGGAAGTAGGCATGAATGGCATTGCTGAAAAGAACCTGCCTAAAGAGTTTGATAAGGACGAATATCAGGTGCTGCTGGTAGCAGATAAATATCAGACCGGCTTTGACCAGAAGAAGCTGTGCGCTATGTATGTGCTCAAAAAGCTGCGTGGCGTAAATGCAGTGCAGACCTTATCGCGCCTGAACCGTATCTGCCCGCCGTTTGATAAGAAAACCTTTGTCCTGGATTTCGCTAACGATTATGCGGATATTGAGAAGGCTTTCAGCAAATACTACACTGTGACTTTGCTGTCCAACAGCATTAATCCGCGTTCTATTTATGATATCAGCGCGAAAATCGACGGTTATTTCTTCCTTGATCCCGGCGACGTAGAGGACTTTAATACGCTGCTGTACAAGGAAAAGGTTACCGCTGCGGACAAAAAGAAAATGACTTTCTTCCTGCAGAAGGCCAAAAACGTCATCGAAAAGAACAATGACGAGCAGACGCAGAAGGAAATCCATATGGCAATCCGCCATTTCATCCGCTGTTATGAGTTTTTGGTGCAGGCAACCTGCTTCGAAGATGTTGATATTCATAAGAAATACAACTTCCTGTCCTACTTGCAGACGTATCTGAAAGTACGCCATTCCGGTGGCGGTTTCGACCTGACCGGCAAAATTAAGGCAGATAATTTCGTGCAGAAAAAGAGCGGAGAATTTGTTAACACCAAGCATAAGGCAGACCCGATTGTTACGCTGCCTACATCCGAGCTGTTGAGCCTTACGCCGGCAAAAATTGAGCGTCTGTCGCAGATTATTGCGGAAATCAACAGCAGAACCGGCAAAAACTACAACAATGACGTTGCAGTCAAGGCCATGCTGCAGATTAAAGACATCATGCTAAAATCCGAAAAACTGCGTGCCAGCGCTCAGAATAACACGGAAAGAGATTTTGAGTTTGCTTATTTTGACAACGTTGACGACGCTTTGGTAGAAGGGCTGGAGCAGAACCAGGATTTTTTCAGCTTGCTTTTGGATAATGATGAGATTAAGCGTCAGGTGCTGGGAATTTTCGCCGGTGAGGTTTATCACGCACTTAAAGGCGATAAGCAAACTAAGGTGCTGTATGCGGAGCCAGGCAGGCAGGAAGAGCTGCAGGCTGCCGATGGCGCTGCTGCGTATGGCAAGTAGGGCGATAAATAAAGGTTAGTTATAAGGCGCAAAGATTAGGACGATTGGAGGTCTTGCATATGTCTAAAACGGAAATCTCTTTTGAAATCATTGAAACTCTTGGCGTTCTTTCTACAAGTACGAAAGGCTGGACTAAAGAGCTTAACCTGATATCTTGGAACGGACGTGAGCCGAAGTACGACCTTCGCGAATGGTCTCCGGAACATGACAAGATGGGTAAGGGCGTGACGCTCAGTAAAGAAGAGCTGGATGCACTGAAAGGTATCCTGGAAAAACGGGAGTAAATAACAGGAAACTCCTAAAGTAGACGACTGCAATATAAAAAGTCTACTTTAGGAGTTTTCATTCTAGCAAAATCAAAATATAACTTTATTGCTAAACACTACAATTGGTTTTATGCAGCTTGTCATGGCAAGCACTGTGTAATAACACCAAATTATTTAAGCACGCAGAGGCTTTTTCCGGACAATCATAATAGCATAGTTCACAATTAGGCGTCATCGCATAAATCATGCCATTATCTCTAGGAAAAAAGCATTTGATTTCACTTGTCCTTGAGCCACAATAACGTGTATAGCTGATATGATGTACATTAGCTGGCGATTCTAGACTAATCAGCTTGCCGCATACAGGACAACGACCATACTGCCTAAGCCTCAATACATGACGTATAAATTGGTTATGGGTGCAATGCATGTGAGCCAGAAAGCGATCTTCTCTACCAAGTGCTTTATGCGCTTGACGCGCTTTTTGGTATTCTAATGTTGGTACGGTTGGTTGGTTTAAATTAAACATTTTTAGACATCTCCTTTTGTTTTAAGATGCCTGAATCATAAGCGTGGCTGACGCAGTTAGTCATAGAGCAGAGTTCGGCGAAGCGCAGCGTAGCTGAAAAGCTCTTGACTTACTGTGCCAGCTGCGCTACTTAATTGCTATATTACTCGTTATAATGCTATAATTATCGTGAAAAGCTATAATTACAGCAAGGAGACTGTGCCATGAATAACATAGACATGCTCATTTCTGATCTTATACCACAATTACTTCAAACCTTTACTTCTCCAAATGTCAAAGAAATTTTATTATATGGCTCTGTTGCACGAGGGACCGCAACATCAGAATCAGATATAGATATAGCGGTAATTATTGACGATTATACGGATAAAATGCACGACGAGATGATTGACTTTGTTGTAGATTTAGAATTAAGATATAATAGAGTTATATCTGTGCTTCTGATATACAACAAACAATTTAATGAATGGGGTAATATTGCACCGTTTTTCAAAAACATCAAAAAAGATGGGAAGGTATTATGGAAATCTACATTCTGATAATCCTATAGAGAATTTTAGATTTAAATGTCTTAACGGAGGTGTTTAGCTACTATGAATTTATCATCTTTGCAATCTGCATATGCGATTATTTTAGATTTCGACAAAACAAATTTATCACTACCATACGATGAAGCTTTAAGTAAGATATGTGATGTAATGGACTCATTCCAATTTAAGCCATTAACAAATAATATTTATGTATGCACATCATCAAAAAATCAATTATCCTTGCTTTACATGCTCGTTCAAGAATTATCTAAGATTACCTGGCTAAAAATTTCTTTAATATCTCTCAAAGCCTTTAAAATGGATAATATCTCCGATTTTACTGACATAATTAAAGGCAAGTAGAATACTTTAGTATACCCCAAAATACTCTTGCTCTTAATATCTTCTAATGATATAATTGATTTAGTTGCACGGGTAGCTTCGCGTTAGCGTTGAGGTCGTGCCTGGCTGTGTGAGCCAGTGGCATCTGTCGAGCTTGACAGGTGCTTTTTTATTTATTACGAAAGAGGTGATTCTTATGCCGATATTATATTCCTATACTCCTGAAGAAGTTGAAAAATTTAAGGCTAAATTAAAACAAGCTGAAGAAAGAGCTGTGTTTTTCGAACAAGCTTACAAACAAGAGCAAGCGAAAAACGCTAAGCTGCAGCAACAGCAAAAAGCAGATTAACTTGCTCATTATTTAGGCTGTAAATCTCTCACATCGCCTTGCATATTACTCAGTACAAGGCGCTTTAAATTTATATCTGTTTAAGCTCGTAATTGCTCGCTAACTCATAATAGCCTGCTTTTACGAGCTTTTCTTTTGGTATTGATCTATTTTGAGTGCCGTGTCTCATGCATCTGAGCGCGTAGTAGATTTTCAATACTTAGTTATAGCCAATGCTGAGCGAAGATAGAAAAGGCTGGGGCAAGCCCCAGCCTTTGAACACTATGTTAGATTTCTACTTTTTTATCATATTCTACAGAAGTACAAGCAAGTACATCTGTTGCTGCTCCTGTATTTGCTGAGATTTCTCAAGCCTTACCTGTAAAAACTGCTCCTGCTAATGTTGCTGCAACTTGTTCTTGTAATTTACGAGAGTGAAATAATTTGAATGTAAAAAAAGACCGCCGGCGGCTGTCTTTTTTCATATGGGGACGTTTTAACGGGTGCCTGTTTGACGCTTACGAACAATCTTATCATAGGAAAGTTTTCCTGTTGCAAAATCGAGCTTTGTTATAATCTTTGTAGGTTGATCATCAATATATCTTTTAAGAATGTCGTTATTCATGCTATTCCCCTCCGAATATTATCTACTTGCTTAATATTTGAGCAAAGCCTTTATGGAATCCATAATTTGCTCGTAAGTAATATTCTTTGCATAAGAAAACTGCTTGCGGTATTTATCCCACATCGTTTTGAGTTCCGGACTTTCTTCAATGTTATGAAGAATACTTGGAACATCTGCGATCTGATTTGTAGTACCGCGGTGATTTGCCGTTGCTTTCAATGCATCCTCAAAGACCGTAATATCAAATTTCTGCGTTGTAGTCAGTATGTAGGCATCGTAAAAATCTCTTGGACGGGTGTTGAATATGCCGCGTCGCAAAATGGTTTCCACCTTTTCCGCCATAACTGTTTCAATGTTGTATGCCCAAAGCTCGTATGATTTCTCGTCATCAAAAATCTCGGAGAAATTGTACTGCACCGCATGAGGCGTAATTACGTCTCCGGTGGATACATCAATGCTAAGCGGTGTTAGTATAATATCGAACCTGGCATTTAGCATGACACGATATCCGCCGTAAATGTCATCTTTACGGATGGGAGAGATTGTGCCAATTTCATACACAACGCCGTCATCGAATGCGATACTGCAGATGTCTTCCAACGCACTGCGAATTGCTTCCGGTGTTAAAGGAAGGTTTTTGAGCGTAGTATCCATATCCATCGTTGCGCGGTTGTCGAGACCAACAATCGCTGCTACCAACATTCCACCCTTTAATACAAATTTTTCTTTGTATTCAGAAGCAGACAAACGGACAAGCAAACGCTCAAACATATAGTTCTGCAAAATGACCTGTGCAGGAATATTTTTCTGCTTGGCAATATTGCGAATTTTCGCTTTCAGACTCATTGCTTTACTCACAGAAGCACCTCCAAATACTGACGCAGGATATTAGACACTCGCATCTTTTTTGCGTAAGAGTTTAGTTTGTTCAAATCTTTCTTTGGGTTAGCTGCATACAGTTTTAATGCCGCAAGGAAAGTTTCTGTTCCCAACTTGTTGCGACTGCGGATTATATCGCAGACCGTGCGTTCAAGATCGTATGCAGTAACATCATTTCCTGCAGATGTCTTCATCGTTGTTTTGCCAAGCTCAAATAATTCGGGTTTGATGTAATATACCTTGCATTCAGATTTGATTGCTGCAGATGGAATACAACCGGACGGTGCTGTAACCGTATGCTCGAATGGGGTTCTGTCTGAAATCCCATGAAGGTAAAGGGCTGTTTCATGAGAAAATATTACTCTTTCAGAACGATTACTGATTGCCAACAACTCATCCTGCATATCATCAGGAAGAATGTACTGACCTTTTACAATGCGTTGTATTTTATCTTCTTTGCACAACTTATAAAGCATTGCTTTGGATATGCCATGTTGTGCTGCTATTTTTGTTTTGATAATTCCGCCATGCGATTTTGCAATAGCGGTAAGTTCAGTCATGTAATCCATACACTCACCTCAATTACGTCAACTCAATAATATTATATTTATAATTACGATTTAAGTCAACAGCTTCGAGCACTCATTCGAAAAATATTTAATAAGGGTACACCGCTGGGCAAAAAAAGAGTCGGCATTTTCATACCAACTCTACTAATTTGATTTCGACAATATCGCCTAGTTTTTTATTGTTTTGGCTTATTACTATAATCTAAAGGTTCTTTTCTTCATGTACTTCACCAAAGCCGCTCTTGATTTGCTCCATACTTCTATCAAGCTTAGCAAGGTATTCTGCATTGCGGGCACTTTTCATAAGCTGATTATAATTATCAAGGCTCATAATAACGATACTCTTTGCTTTTTTACGAGTAACAATAATAGTTTGATTATTATCACTTGCTTCATCACAATAATCTTTTAAATTGTTTTTGAGAGTAGAGTAGTTTATAGCTAACATAGTTATCGGCCCCCTTTGCTTCAAGAATGCAAGGCAAAATCAGTGAATTTATTCATATTTACCAAACTCACCAATGCCCACAATATCTATACTTTACATAGTGTAGCTCTTCCAACAATAACTTGTTTAGCAATGGTTTGCATGCTAGTATCGTAAGACCTTCATTGTACCATGGCAAGGTTTTTCTATAATCAGCCAAAATCTCTTCAGCCTCTGAATATGTAAACCTTCTTACAATATCCTCTTTTTCAATTCTTATCAACAAATGCAAGAGGACATTATGGACTAAAGTCTTGTCGAATACAACATTCATGCGAGCTAGTATAAATATCACAGCAACATCTAACACCAACAGCTTATACAACAAATTAATATCAGTATAAATCTGCATTTTTACTGGGAGTATGAATAAAGCTAAGCTTATCAAAAATAAAACGATATCGTATATTTTTTCCAGCTTTCTTTTTCTCCAAAAAATGCCATAGCCAGATTTGTTAATACAAATGTAGGATGAAAATGTCATTTTTAGCTCAAAATAGCGAATTGCCAATAAACATCCTATCAATCCTTCAGCAAATAAAAGCGACATTAATACCTTTTCGTCCATCTCATCCCCTCCTTGCCTTTATTATAGCAGAGCATGATACATCAGTCTATTGTATATATATTATAGAGCAATATAAACACCATAACTTTAATTATGAACATGATAATAATTAGTGTTATAACATTAATTATCGACATAACTATAGTTAGCATTATAACTTGAATTATTAATATACCTGTAGTTAAATTTGTAACTTCAATTATTGATGTAACTATAGTTAGAATACAAACATAGATAACTTTAATAACTACACACTTGCTAAGATTAGATTTCCCAACCAGTATTTTTTTTACTTTTACTATTCAAGTCCACGATCATTTTGTTTTGTTTTAGATTTTCTTTGCCTGCACTTATGATATTACGTAATAGCTTATCTATATCCCTATTTGCATCATTGATAGCTGATGCTCCGCTGTCGAGAGATGGAGCACAGTATTTTTCTTTCATCCTGTAATGTAGGTTCGGATTAATACTTCTTCCAATTTTAATAACTTTATTCCGTAGCTCTTGATACTCGCTATTTAATTTAAGCAGATTTAATTTTTGATTTTCCATATCTTTATTTTGTTCAAGTATTTCTTTCATTAATTTCTTATACCATTTATCACCCGCTTCGGAGCTGATTATGCTGCGTATTTCTGTATCTTGTTTTTCATAATCAGCTTTTAGGATTCTGTAAGCTCGTCCTTTTTCGTTATATTCTGCTCGTATATTATTAGGCATAGATTCTTTGGGACCGTATAGGCTTAAGATTTCTTTTAGTCTAGTTTTAAGACTGATTATTGCCTCACCTTCTTTTTGCAATTTTTCAAATCTGCCGCTGGTCATAATATTAAGTACCTTACTTGGCATTTGTTCAATCGGAGTTATTGTTTTTTCGATTCTTATGATTGCAGATTCGTTATATTTTAGTTGGTTATTAACTGATTCAAGCAGCTTCACAAAATCTTTTCTGATAATTTCACCAGGAGTAGTAAGCTCTGCTAATCGTTTTTCGGCATATTCTTTTTCCTTGCGCTCTAATTCAATTTGTTTTTTGTGTTTTAATTCAGCGGCTTTACGTGCCTTTTGAATTTTGTCTATAATTACGCCAAAAGCCTTGGCACTCATTTTATAAATTTTGTCCAAGGTGTTGTCGATATTTTCTTGATCATAACCATTTTCTTCAATGATTTTTTTGGTTTTATAGGCGAGAGCCGGGCCGAGATGCTCCTGGGGTTCGCGATCAAAAAAATCGGCGAGATCATTATCTCCTGCTGCAGCTGCTATATCACGTTGCGCTTTTAAAGTTTTGCAGGATACAACTTTGTCTATTCCGCGCGATTTATACTCAGCATTAATCATATCCTCCCAAGATTGACGGATTTTCTTTATGATATCGCGTGCATCGCCAGATGTAAACCGCTCATCTTTTTTGTATCCACCTTTTTCGGGATTTTTGCTATTAAAACGCTTGAAAAATTTAGATGGTGATTTAGCTTTTTCCATTCCATCGTCCACAGTTCGCTCACAAAACATTATATGTGCATGTATCTGTTCTTCGTTATCTTCAAATGTAGCTGGCTTACTATGTATAGCATATGCCCATACTTTATTTTTGCCGATATGTTCGTCAATAAAAGCATTTACAAATTTTTTGTTTTCCTCGTGCGTTAATTCATTCGGCAATGCTATCTCAAATTCTGAGTATGCTCTGCCATTAGTGCGCTCGTACTTATCTGCATACGAAAAAAAATCAGACGCAGACGTAGTCCAGCGCGGAAGATTTGCATCTTTATATACTATTTCTTCTGCACGCCTCCCACCACTAAAGCGCCCCTCGCGTAATATATAATCTGCGTGTTGCTTTGCAGTTCCAGTTTTCCCATTTTTAAGGCTTAAATGATATGTTGCCATGTCTTTTTTCTCCTGAAAATACAAAAAAATCCTTAAGCAATTCCTGCAGATATAATCTGCAATTGATGAGGGACCAAAGGTCCTCATCCTCCTTGCTTAAGGATTATTGTGTTACTTTTTTATTTTAGCTTTCTCACACGGGTTTCTGTCAAGGCGTAGCCTTGATGGGAGAAACCCATAAGTGCGCCTAACGCTTTGCGCTAGGAAGAGAACGCAAAAATCGGTACTCCTTTATTATATTTTAGCGCATAAATTCTATGGTTACAATAGATTGTTTTTATATTTACCTATAAAAAAGTCCTAGCTTATGAGTGCCAGGACTTAATGTTAAAGCTTTTATTCATTTATACTACACGTTTTATAGAAATATCTGAAGTAATCTGGCCCGGTTTCCCATAATCCAGTTTCAAAATCATATAGGGCTTTATAAGCTTCGGAATTTAAGATTTTGTGTCTCGTTTCCTGCCAGGAAATATCCTCTTCATCAGCCATATCCATAATAGCATCAGTCAAAATCAAATCTGCACAAAACCTTTCTTGTTCGGTACTTTTACTTTTATCCGTAACTGCCTCTAGTTTATTACAAACTTCTCCTTCAAGCTTAACACCATTTATTTTTAAAATCTCCACAATATCGTTAGCAGCACACTCGTCACTACTTAAACTTAACATATCATACGTATCTTCAATATACTTCCATACACCATACGTCTCAAATAATTTATTAGTATCAGCAGACGAAGCTTGCAATTTTTCGTAGAACATTCTAAAGATACGTACTTCAAAAAAGATAAGTTCATTTAACATGATTGCGTTCCTCCTTAATACTAACATTGTAGCTCTCATACTAAAAAACAACAACACATTCAGCTATGCTATATTGATTTTATTAATACTGCTTTTGGTTAATACATCTATTTTATCGTACCGGTACTTTATAGGCAACAATATTTTCCAAAGATAACGCTCGCGTCGTAAGGTAATATGTACCTACGCCATTAGTCCATTGCATTTCTATTGTTGTGGTAATCCATTGTCTGTCTAGGAAAACTTCAAAAATACTACCACAATGCAATTCTCGTTCATCTCCTTCTCCTTTAATCACATATCTATCAGTTCGACGATTGTATACTAATTGTTTCATATCGCTGTACTCCTTCCTAAAATTGACTTTATAAATTGTACTTTATTTATCCATACTAAAAAATAAATAAGGAACGAAGAGGGCGTGGTAATGTGAATTCAATATTGAGAAAAATGATATGGATAATTAGTAATTATCTTTACAAAGTGCAAAAAAATGATTACAATTAAGTGGAAAGGCTACAAATAAAGATGAGTTGCAATAAAAGTATTGGACTTAAAGGTTATTTTAGCTATATTTTATAGGGAGTGATATTTATGAAGACGATGAGAATTTTGCTTATGGGTGTACTGCTTATTTGTATGCAATTACTGGTTGGATGTGGAAGCGACAAGTTTGTTGGTACATGGTACACTTTTGTTAATGGCGAAATACAACAAATGGGAATTGAGAAGAATGGTAGTAATGGCTACATAGTTAAATTTGAGAATACTAGCGTTAGTGTGAAGAAAAATATGGTTAATGAAAAAGAGTATAAAGATAGTTTTAAAGAATTACCCGCATTCGGTGCTTCAAAAAAAGACTTTGTGAAACCAATTTATGATTATAAATATGAATGGAAAACTAACAAGGGAACATCATATACTGCTTCTGAAAAAGATGGTAAATTATATATTGATGGATTTGGTGCGTTTGGTGTACTTGCCTATATTGAGAAAGATGGTACTTTGCAAAACAATGGTGTTGTTTATCAGAAAGAAGGAAAGACCTCACTTGAGAAGATGAAAGAAGCTAGAAAAGATAAATTAAAAACTGATTGGATAACTAATAAAGATAA
>OGMB01000846.1_pt1 | contig 14996 bp, 25 predicted proteins | sample 1573001 | NCBI WGS metagenome assembly OGMB01 (sample SAMEA2581921, study PRJEB24529) | metagenome | biome: Human gut stool | place: China | collected 2011
TGATTTGTTGTTCCTTATGATTATATAGTACTACATCTTGCCAAGTTTTGCAACAATTTTATTTAAAAAATTTTATTTTTTTTTCAAGCTGCTAAAAACAAGTTGTATATAAATCACTATCAAGGCCTGCTATCACTGTTTGATAGGCCCACCAAGCAAGTGTATTACTATCTAAATCAATTTGTGGGTAACTGTCCCAGGCCTCTTTATAATCGTTAAGCAGCTCGAATATCTCATTATGATATTTAGTAAAAAACTTGTCTGTGTCCTTGTAATAAATCAAGCTCGTTACTATCCCACTTTCGCACCCGTAATTAATAACGTTTGTTATATAGCTGTCTATCTCTTCATTGGTTGCGTGTGTGTCTAATATATCCTCTATTACTGCTATTGTTAATTTATTGTCTGTACTTGCTGCCAAGTCCTCTAATTTAGCCTTTAATTCTTCACCTTCTGGATTATCAAATACATATCTTTGAACTAACATTCTATTATCCCCCTCTATTTGCCCCTGTAAGCCTTCTAAAAGGCCTACAAGGTATATTTATATATCTATCTTAATTCATTTATTATAAAGTCTAATACAATTCTATAACCAAATGTTGCTAGAGTTTTTATTTCAAAGTCCTTCACACTTTCAAGCATTCCCATTTTTCTATATGTTTCTACATATCCCATAATTGATTTATAAAACATTCTGAAAAAGTTTTCGGCTACCTCTTCACTATGGAATATAACTGCGCCTGGATTAGTGCGAACTTTTATAGCTCCCATTATTTCCTTGTCAGTGTCCCCTGCGTTTAGTAAGTCATTTATTACGTATTTTCTTATGTCTGTTGACTCTCCACTAATGAATTGTTTAAGCAGCTTACTGCGTAAATCCTCTGCTTTAGGTTTAGCCTCTGCGGTATGCTCTTCTTTAGCTGCTGCTATTGCCTCATCTATAACATTATCCGCTTGTACTGTACCAAGTTTTCTAGTATAGCCTGCTAATGCTTGTCTTGCTGCCCATTCTGTTACTGTATATTTTATGCTATATATATTTGAGTCTCTGTAGTATTCTATATAGCCGCCTTTTTCTAAAGCAGTTAATATTCTTTTAAGTCCTGTTTCTGTAATTCCTTCTGCCTTTACATGGTCCACTATAAAGTGGTTTATTGGTTGTACTCTTCCTGGTACAGTGTCGTTGTAATGTAATAGCTCTGCTAATACGAATTTTTGATTTTCTGATAGTTTTCTCATAGTTCTTTATTCTCCTTTGTTTGTTATCTTGATATTATAGTATCATATCTTGCCAAGTTATGCAACAAAATATTTAAAAAAAATATAATTTATTTTTCTCTCGGTCCTGGAGCAGCTAACTCCAGGGCCTTGAGCTGCTTAAACTCTTATAAGATAAGTTCTAATATTGCCGCCTTCGTCTCGTACGTTGTACAGGTCTATTTTATTACTGTAAACCATAGGTTTTAGTAAGTCTAACGCCTTTTTGTGGTCCTTCGCTAATCCTGCATCTATGATTGATTGACAAATAGAGTAAACTGTATTAGTGTTATTATCCTCTGCGCCTTCTACTATTGCTAATATAATATCCTCTTCTGTATACTCTTCTTTAGCTGCTGCGTCTATATTATTATGTAATTCTTCTACTGTTACCTCTTGAGCTACTGGAGCAGCTTTAACTGCTTTACATTCTTCTACTGCTGGAGTGTAGTTGCTTTCCCATTCTTCTATGAATGATATAACTTCGTCTAATGTTTTAACTCCGAACTCATTCCATTTTATAACTGCTGCTTTACCTTTTTCTGTTAATTTAGCGTTTATAGTCCAGTAACCTGCGCTGCCTTTAGCCTCATAAGTTGCTAATCCTTCTCTGACTAATCTATTTAAGCCTGTAAATAATCCTCTCTCTGTTATTGTTAATTCTTCTTGAGCCTCATAAGCTGCGAATTTATTATCATATGCTATCATATCCATTAAGTTTATCATTGTTTTTGTTAATCTCTTCATTTTCTTTATTCTCCTTTGTTTGTTTTATCTTATGGTATTATAGTACTACATCTTGCCAAGTTTTGCAACACTTTTTCGTAAAAAAAATATAATTTATTTTCTCCAGGTACCCGCCAAGCCTTCTTACTCAACGGGTACAAGGTTCTAATATTCTTCTACTGGTACCTCAAAGGTATTATAATACATAGCCTCGTTATATCTCTTCACAAACTCGTTGAAAGGTAATTCTAAAAAAGCAGCTCGAGCTATTCTATAAACTCCCTTGAAATATGCGTCGGCCTCTTCGTCGTGGTAATAGTCTATAAATATTAGTTGTTCTCCGTCTATGAATGCCATAACTCCATTTGTAAAAGTGCTGCCGTCCTCTTCATATGCTCCCGCATTATATCCTTTGGCTGCGTCTTCTTTTAAAGTTTCATATAGCTTTCCGAAAGTGTTTTCTGTTTTATCCATTTTTCAAAGTCCCCTTTATTATTTTATAGTGTTTCTTTAGTTACGTTACTTTGGAAAGGTTGTAAAGCTCCGTAACCTTGATTTTCTGATTTGTTTTTGTTTCTTATTTGATTTGTTAATACAATAGTATCATATCTTGCCAAGTTATGCAACAACTTTTTTAACTATTTTTGCTACTATGTTTCAATACTCCAGGAAAGCAGCTAAATCAACATCTCCAGTTGTAGTACTATAACTGTACAGTTTCGATACATAGTCTAAAATCAATATATTTTAAGTAAATTCTAAAACAACTTTAAATAATAAACTGCCCTTTGTGTTTTCCCTGGGATTTTTTCCACCTAATTTTAATTATTAAAGTCTACCCGTATTTTAACTTTATTTATATCTATTTTATGGCAATAAAAAAACCACCCCTGGCACAATTTGGAGTGGTTTTCTTTTATCCGTTTATATAGTTAATATAAAAATAAAACAAATAAAAGGTTAGGTTTAAAAAAAGAAAGAAAATTATCGGAATAATCGACTCTTTATTATATATTTTATCTTTACTTTTTACGTTAATTTTTGGCAATAATATTTACTTTTATTTACTTTTACTATGGTATTGTATACATTGATATAACTGTCAAGTAAAATTACTTTACAGAGAAAAAACTAAAAGAGGGAAAATCGCCCCTCTTTTTTCTATCCCTTATATTAAATTTATACTAAATTTATCCTGTCCCTTATATTAAATTTATCCTGGATTTATGCTATCCCTTATACTGGATTTTATCCTGGATTTTATCCTTGTTCTTGGTTCTCTTCTGGTTCTTCTGCTATTCCTACTAGTTTGGCAGTATGTCCTAATATATCTAATAGGCTGCATAAATTATGTTTTATACAGTATTTATGGAATGTTTCCTCTGTTACTTCTCCGTATTCTTTTTCTACCGCCCCGCCTATTAGGGCCTTTTCTATACTTAATCTTTTTAACGGGTCCTTTTGTGGGTCTGCTAATTGCCCCTCTCCCTGTTCTTCCTTCTTATCTAGCAATTTACATTTGATATTATATAAGCTGCTCATTTTATCCTATCTCCTTTTCCGCCTTGTCTAACTCTCTTATTAACTCTTTAACCTCTTTTAGTTCCTTCTCCTGGTCTAATATTTTAACCGCCTGCAATTTGGTTCTTATTAGTGAGTTAAAAGTGTATGCCTCATCTTTTGATATTTTGCCTAATACTAAGTCATTTACTACTTTTTGTATAGAGGCGTGTATATCCTCTAAAGTGTCTAATTTATATCTTGTTCTCGCCATGCTCTCGCCCCTCTCTCCGCCATTCTAAGGCGGTTTTATATTGTTTCTTAACTAATTATACCTCTGCTTTTTAATTCTTCGTATACTGGAATAGTCACTCTTATTTTTGTTTTCTTATAGTCTTTAGTTAGTGCTGCGTAACTTTCCAGTGCATGTACTATTTGTAAGTCGTAACAAGTCCCCGCACTCTCCCCGTTTGTCTTGTCTTTAGTTCCTGCTGGTACTGTATAAGGTGCGTTCTTCTGTTTTTGCATTCCTAAGCCGCATACTTGTCGCATAAAATGAATATCGGAAACTTTAACCTCTATTACTTTATAATTTAATTTGCATCTATCTATTACTTCGTACGCCTCTATTATATCCTTTGGAAAGTTTATCGGTTCTAATCCTGTATATGCATATTTTTTTGCCATTTTATTTTACCCCCTTCTTACTTGGTTTATAGTTTGTTCCTAATGCTTGGTTAATAATCTCTATTACCGCCTCACGCCCTGCGTGTGTGTCTGCCTCTTCCAGTAGTAGCTTTAATTGCAGCGGAATTGTATAGCCTTCTGGTCTGTTGCTAATATATGTCATTTTCCTATTAGCTGCTTGATTTTCTATTCTCATATACCCCGCCCCCTTCTATTCTTGATACTCGGCAACTTTTTCCACGTCTTGCATAAGGAATTCCCTCGGATTTTTTATAGTTAATTTTTCGTTTAACTCTGTCCCTGGTAAAAATTGCTCCCTATAAGTTGAATGCTCTGCTAATGCTCTCTCTGCCTCTGCTATAAGGTCATTATCTGTTATTGCTTTCATTCTGTGCGCTCCCTGTTGTAGCGTGATTTTATCTGGATTATCGTTATCCATAGCAGCAGCTCTAGTTGATAGCTCCGCTTTAATTACTTGAACTAATGTTTTATCCATTGTATCCCCGCCAATTTGGAATAACTCGTCATTTGTTAGGGCCTTCGCTTTCATTTGCTCGATAGCTATTCTATTTGATAAGTTAATAGCATCTAGTAACTTCTCTGATGTGCTGCGGGCGTCTGGTTTTTCTTCTGTGAGTGCTTTCTTATAAGCAGCTATTTTACTTTCTGCTTTTGTAAAATATCCGTTTCTAATAGCCTCTATCTGCTCCATAGCCTGGTTTACTATTGGTAATTGATACTTTGCTCTATTGCCTTCTAATTTTGAATCTGTAACTTCTGAAATTGCCATTCTAGCAGCATTTAATATTTTTACTATCTGTCCTGTATAATCATCTTCGATTTTATTTATATCTTCTAAATATTTATTTTGCATCTTCTAATCCTCCCATGCGTCTATTTTTTTATTTAGCTCCGCTAATCTAGCTAATAATACGTCTCTTTCATCTACTAATAATTTTCGGTCCTTACCATTATTGGCTAACTTCTTTCCGAACTCTCCAGGTTTTGGGCCTGTCGGAACTCTAAAAGCAAAGTCCGTTGCTGGTCGTCCTGGAACTCCTGTACCTGGAAAAACTGGTTTATCGTCTTTGTTTAGTTCTTGCTCTAGTGGGTCCATATATTCCACTCCTTCCCTTTTTAATTTTCTTTACAGTTTATTATATATCCTAGAGTTGAATAACTCGTTATAATCTGCCCTTTTTTGTACTTTTTATAATTCTTTGAGCATAAAAAAAGAACGCTCCCCCATTCTCTGGAACGTCCTTTTTTCGTAGGTTAATAGATTGCTATTAAATGATAGTATACAAATAAGTTTGCCAAGCGTTATCTAAAATTTTTTATTTTTAAAAGTTGGCTAACTTTTTACCCTAGTTTATTATATACTGGAGCAACTTATTGCTCTTTAGTTAATTTTTAATGCTCCAGGACTTTAAAAATCACTTGATAGCGTTGTAGGATATTTGTATTAGAAAATACGGGAATGCTATTAGATTTGACTATCAAGCAAATTTTAAGGTCCTGGAGCCTAACTCCTACCAGTAGTAAATATTATTGCATATGTCTATAAAATCCACTACGTTGGCCCCTGTGGCCTCTCCTATATGGTCAGCTATTGCTGCTGCTCCTAATGCTAGTGGTTTGTGTGCTAATAATACAAATATTATTGATGTTAATATAATTCCTAATTCTAATTTTCTACTCATTTTCTTTTACCCCCTAAATATTAATTAATGTCCTGCTGCCTCTTTATGCTCTTGGTATACTCGGTCCATTTGTTCACTGTTATAAACTGGGCCTAATTCTTTTCCACAATAGCCGCAAGTGAAATAATGTCCGTTTGATTCTGCGTTGTCTGGTTCGTCCTCTGGTCCTGGCGGTGTTATATAGTCCCCCGCCTCGTCTTCTTCTTTTGTTATATTGCTACCAGGTTCGGTTTCTTCTTCTGTTGTTGTAGTTTTCTTTGTACCCTGTGAAGCTCTCTTCGCCTTTGTGCGGGTTTTTGTGCTTGAATTGGTATTCTTATTTACCTTTGTTGTTGTTTCTTCTCTCTGGCTTTCCTGTGGAGTCTCTTCCTTTTGTTGCTGCTCCTCTTCTTTTTCGGTTTCGGTTTCTGATGTGCTTTCAACTGCTGCTACTGGAGCAGGATTTTTTGAGCTGCTTGCTCCTAATTTATAGGCTCCTAATAGCAGCACTATTACTCCAGTTAATACTCCAGCAGCTTTTAAAATTGCTTTTGCTTTTTTATTCATGCTTTCAATCTCCTTTTAGTTTTTATTTTACTTTCCACTCTCTCCCCCCACTCTCGGCCCACTCTCGGCCCCTCTTCTCCAGGGTCAAGAGTGGATATATAACACTTTCGATAGTGAAGGGTATACCCTATTTAAATTTTTAAAAAATTAATAATATCACTATTCGACAAATTATTTTGCTAATATATTCCTTTGCCTTCTGCCTCTGTTACTGCGTCATTTGCTGCTTTTTTTCTCTTATAATGCAAGGTAATTCCTTCTGATTTTCGCATAGGATTTTCAAATTTGGCCCTCGGTTCTATGTCGCTATTAGTTTTAAATATCTCCTGTATAGCCATATCCTGGAATGAAGGCTCCTTCATGTCTTTAGTGCGTAAATATTCATAAGTAATATTAAAGGCGTTTCTCTCTGACTCGGCTATCATAGTTAATAAAAAGTCGTAAAGCTCTCTCTGGTCGTCCTCTGATAGCTCTAAGCTGCTTATTAAGTCCTGTACATAATACCAGGCCAATATAAACTCTTCTGATTTTGGGAATACAAATTCATGTTTATATGTTACATTATCGTCTAAATGCTCATATATATTTCTTTGTCGGTCTATATCTATTTGACGTAAGTTAAAAATCTTATAAAGCAGCTTAACAAGATAATATATTGTCATTCTTATAAATAGCCATATTAACTCTAAAATACGTCGTATAAGCCATTTTAAAGCTAATAATATATAATCGTATATATTTCTATCCTCTGTCAATTCTAACACCTTCTATCGTCTTCGCTTGTCTTATTAAGCAGCTTGAAACTAAACTGTATTTTCATAATATCACCCCTTGCAATATTTGGAAAGTGTGCTATACTTGTATTAAATTTTATTTATGATGTAGTAATATTTTCGGAAACTTTCCCGCACACTTTCCAGTAATAAACTGTAAATATTTTCTCTGTAAAGGTCCTAATAATTTAGGTCCTTTTTTAATGCTACTAATAACTCTCCGAAAGTCATTCCTGGATTTATAGCAGCTATTATGTGGATTAGTTTTAGATTATCCATTTTTACGCCCCCCTTTTGTATCGACTGTTAGTAAGATTAATATTATAACTGTCATTATGAACGTTGCTAAGTCTATTACTCTATCTATTGTCATGTTGTCCCCTTTCATATGCTCCAGGTTTTATCCTTGCATTTTCTTTAGTATTCTTTGTTGATAGCCTTCGACTATCTTTGCAGCCTCTACCTTGTTAATACTTTGTATACCTTTACCGAACTTTTTAAATACATGGGTTCTAATCTCGTCTTGTGTATATCCCGCTTGTAAGCCTCGGCTATAAATAAAATTTATCTCTGTTGATGTTACTATGTTTTTATCTGTTGGTATCTCCACAACGTTGGCGGCCTTTTGCGGCTGCTTTTGGTCTTTACCATGCTTATTAGTAGCGTCGCTGTCTTTTACGTCGTCTATTGCTAATAATCCATTTAATGCGTATTTTCTCGCATAACTGGAACAACTGCCTGTTATTTGTGGACTATCCATTTTCTTCCTGTCCTCGTCCTCTCTAGCTATTGCGCTATTGTCTATGCTCTCCCCTGTCTCTATGTCAATTAATTTAGCGGTTGCTTTTATGTAGTTTTTGCCGCCTACCTCTTGTACTTCGTCATTTAGTAGGATTATCAAGTTATTTTCTTTTAGCAGTGGTTTTGCTGCCTCTAATATATCCTCTGTACTTCTATATTTATAATTGCCGAATTCATTGTATTGCCCCTTATTACATTTTAGCTCCTGTTGTATGTTAAATAACTTCTTGTATATATTCATTGTAAATTACCCCCTCTATATAGCTTGTCTGTTGCTGCTTTCCATTAAATCAATATATGCCAAGTCTAATATGTCCTCTAGTTGCTGCTCTTGTTCTTTATATGTATCATAAGCAGCTTTTATTATTGCCTCTGACTCTTCTGTTGTTATATCTCTTCTACTGATATTTTCAGTAAATACTTTGTAATATGCTAAGTAGTTCTCTTTATCTTGTTCATATACAAGTCTTTTAGTATCTTCGTAAATTTGTTCTTTAGTTTTCATTGTGTTTGTATCTCCTTTATTATAATTTGTTTTACTTTTGTTCCTAGCTTGTATTAGATTTGATTAAATACTTACCAGGTTTTTGCGGTTTGTTTGATTTGCTTTTTTGTTATCTTATAAGTTTATATTAAACGATTTCGTTTAATAAGTCAAGCGAATTATTAAACTTTTTCGTAAAATTTTTACGAATTAATTTAATATCTGTGCTATAATAAGATATATATATTACTAAATAGGAGTTGATAACATGGATAAATTTAACATAGCTAGAATTAATATACTAAAGCAATTAGACAAAAGAGGCGTATCTTTGAGTGAGGCTTTAAGACTATGGAATAACGCAACAGGTAAAAATGAGTCACTTGGAAACTTTTCCAATAAAATGCGTCGTGGTTCGGTTAGGTATATCGACGTTATGGAAATAGCTGACGCATTAGGATATAAAATAGAGTGGGTTAAAAAGTAGCAGCATAATAGCTGCTCTTTTTTTATGCTCTGATTTGGATTTTAAGTAAAAAATAAAGGCCTATTGAATAAATTATCAATAAGCCTTTTTAAATTGCTCTCCGTCGCTCCTGGAGCTTTATTTAGTTATTTTTACGTGCTTGCACTCCTAATAGTTTAGCCTCTAGCTCTGACTCTGTATATCTAGCAGCATGACTATTAATTCCCAGTTTTTTATTCATATCTTTTTTAGGTTCAACTTTAATTTGCTTTGCTCCTGGTACTGTGCGCCCGTCGTTGCCTCTGTGAGCCTCTTCTGTAACTATGTAGTTAGTTTGTCCCTTGTCGATAATAGCGTTATTATATGCGGCTATTAGGTACGAAATATCATAAGCTGCTTTATAACTATTACACTTGCTAATACATTCTCTTAATAGGTCTAAATCTTTAAATGTTTCTTTTATCTGTTGTTGTTTGTATTTGTATTGTATCGACTCCGCATTTATATTAGCAGTCTCTAATATTATCTCTAGCTGCTCACTATAAACAATAATATTATAAATATCTTTTATATTATTTATTATATTATCTATTATAGGTGGGTTATCTTGTGGGTTTTTTAGTGGTAAATGTGCGGGCGAATTAACTTCTAAAACCGTTGCTTTTAAGCCATTCTTGCGGGTATCTTGTGGGTTACTGTGCGGGTTAATGTGCGGGTTAATTTTAGGTTTTTCGCCCTCATTTTTGCCCTTATTTTTAATTCCGAATAATTCTACAGCAGAATTATCCACAACTTTATTATTTATGGGTTCTTTAGTGGTTAATGGCTCCCCTGTATCCGTTGTTATACCTACATTCTTTTGGGTTAATTGTTGGTTATATACTGTTAATTTGTATATACTTGGTATTTTACCCTTGCCGCCTGGTCTTACTAATTCTATTATCCCCAACTCTATAAATTTGTTTATTAGGCCCCTGGCCTTTCCTTCTGTTATGTTTAAATCTTTTGCTATTGTTCTTCTAGTTAGTTTTATCTCACCTAAAATATGCCCCTCTTCCAGTCTGTGGCGGTTTTCCTGGCGCATTAGGTATATATAAAACATCTCTTCAATACTGCCGAATTTAAAGCGCAATACATCTACGTCGAATTTTAAAAATCCTTTATTATTCATTTGTTTGCCTCTTCCTAAAGGACTTGATTTATTAGGCGTGGCGTGATAGAATTAAATCAAGTTCTTTATTATAATTTGTTTGATTTGTTTTTTATCGGATAAGCTGCTATACCTTTAGCGGCTTTTTAATTTAATTAAATAGTATCATATCTTGCCAAGTAACGCAACGATTAATTTCAGTTAGGCGGTTAATTACCTTCTGGAATTGTTGAAATATAGCCATTTTTGTGGGTTAAATATTTTTGAGCATAAAAATAACACTCTCCAGGTTTACCAGGCCTAAAGAGTGTTATTTTTTAACGATTCAAAATTTAAAAGGAGGTCCATTTATTTAAAACGGACTAAGAAAAATTTTTACAAATATTTAATTCTTATATATATTATATATAAAAAAGCAGCTCTTTTGTTAACTAAATGTTGATATTTCAACATTGTACATAGTGTACAACTAATTAGGCAGCGTAAACATTTTTTACCTATGTGCTACCCTATTTTAGGGTAACAACTCGTTAGGGCGTCCTATTTTAGGACCCCCGTTGCAATTTGCAACTCCCCTAGTATAAAATATTTTTAAAAAAATTTTTCTCTAAAACCGTTGGTATTACTGGAGTTCAGAAAAAATTGAAAAAAAAATAAAAAAATTTTCGATTTTTGTTTCCATTTTTGAGAAAAAAGGGATTGTATATACTTATAATTAGTAAATCTAATATCCAAGAAAAAAGAAAATAAAAAAAAATCAAAATGCGGGGGATATTATGCCCAGCTAAAGCTGGTCATCTCATGCGGTATTTTTTCCTACTAAAAAAGGAGACTATACTAAATTTAGTCCCCTTTATTTCCTGGATTACAGTTTATTTTTATAGTACAATATGATATAATATTATTAAATAAATAAATAAACTAAAGTTTGGTCGCTTATTAGTTTATTGAGTTTATATATTATACAATTTTTGAGTGAGTTCGTCTTTTAATTCAATCATTAGTTTATTAATGTAAGTATGACTTACTCCCAGCTCTTGAGCTAATTCTCTATTAGATAGCTTGCCAGTATCTAATAATAAGAGTAATAGCTCTTTTTTTATGCCTGTAAATTCCGCCCTAATTGACTCTCTAAGGATAATATAATTGTAATTAGTATCAACTCTTCCTAGATAATGATTTATTCCCTGCTCGTCCTCGTATGCGTCGAATGATTGTAATATAGGAACGCCCTCTTTATCTAGTCCATAATGTATTTTTCGATTATCCTGATGCATAGCTCTAATTAGTTTATTACAGTCATTTTTAGCAGCTCGGTTAATTACTGGAACTAATGCTGCTTTGTTGGCCTCGTATGCGCCTTTTTTAGCCTTCTCGATAACCTTCCATATACTCTCATATAGTACGCTCGTTATATCGTCCCTATCAAGCATATAAAAGTCTCTGTATAGCCAATTAAAATTACTATTGAATATTATATCGTCCTGTATTTCGTCTAAAACTGTATCCAGGTAGTTATGAATGTTTAATTTCATATTATCACCACCTTATTTATATTATATAATATTTAGGCTCCTAAACATAGCCTGTCATTCTGTTATAACTTTTTTGAATATCATAAATAAATAATGCTCTAAGCTGCTTTAATATAATTCAAAGTATAAATTATCAATAAAGACAATAAAAAGGCTCCTACAAAAGCGTAGGAGCTTATTTTTATATCTCTTAATGCTCTGGATATTGTTTTAAGTATCTAAATAATGTTGTTCTGTGAACTCCGTATAATTTAGCTATCTCTCCCCAGGATAAGTTATTAATATCCTTCTTTTGTCTTGCCTCTGCTATATCTGTTTTAGTTAGTTTAGCAGGGCGACCCTCTCTAAATCCTGGTTTTTGTTTAGCTATTGCCTTTCCTTCTTGTGTTCTCTGTCTTATTGTGTCCCTTTCAAATTCCGCAAAGGCTAAAAACATTTGATATAATAGCTTTCCGCCTGGACTGTTATCTAATATTCCCATGTTTAATATATTAATTGTTACGCCTCTGGTTATTAGGTCCTGTATCACCTCTTGCCCGCCGATAACACTTCTTGCTAGTCTATCTAGCTTGGTTACTATAAAAGTATCTCCAGGTTGTAAAGCAGCTAATGCTTTTTTTAATTCTGGTCTGTCTTTAGCTTTTTTAGTACCGCTAATTTGTTCCTTGTATATCTTTGTAGCTCCTGCTGCTTTTAGTGCTTGTTCTTGTGCCTCTAGTGAATTGCCGTCTTTAGCTTGTGTTTTAGTCGAAACACGGGCGTAAGCTATCACCTTGTTTGTTTTTGTTTGTTCATTATTCATAATATTTTACCTCCATATTTTTATTTTACATATTCCCATTTATAACCGCCTGCACTTGGTCTCTTACCTCTACATACTGCGGAAATACTTTGAGCGTGCACTCTCTTTTGTGCTGCGGCCTCTTTTATGCTATTAAATACCTCGTTTGTATCTAAACATTTTACCCTTGCCGTATAATGTGATTCTTTTAAAATTCTCTTGTGTTCTTCGTCTAAGTGATTACCATAAAAATAATGATTTTTACCACTGTTTTGGCCTGTTCTAGTCTTGCTAATACGTTGTTTAAGCTCCTCTGTCATTTCTGTTGGTTGTTTTAGGCCTGTCTTGTATGCGTGCAAATTATTTTCTCTTGGTGTTACCCACTCCAGGTTATTAATATTATTATTAGTTTTATCTCCGTCAATGTGGTTAACATATGCTTTTTCTTCTGGATTTGGGATAAATGCAGCAGCCACTATGCGGTGAATATATACGTATTTCTTTATATTTTCCTTGTATAATACGACTTGTAAATATCCGCTTGGGTTATGTTTTGGCGCTAATATATGTGCTTGCCCTGTACGTTTATAATTTAAGCTCTTAACTTGTCCTGTGTTACTTACTTCGTAAAGGCCTTTATATCCTTCTACTGCTCTCCATTCTATCATATAAAATTACCTCCTAAAATCCACCAGGAAAGGTTTTAAAGCCTCCCCTGGATATTTACCTATTTATTAATTATTATTTGCTTATTTTCTCTAATATACTGTCTAATAAATCCTCGACTATGTCTAGTTCGTTTTCGTCAATGTCTGTTAATTCCTCAAAAAATTGTTGCTTTACTGTCAAGTCAATTAAGTCTAATGCTCTGTATTCTCTTGGATTTTCTTCTTTTTCTGGTTTATCTACTGCTGGAGCATATACCCAAGTTCTTGTATCATTTCGGCATATTGTTAAATTATTTGCTCCTGGTTCGTTTAGTATAAACATTCCGCCAACTTCATAATAAGTTCTATTTCCTATTTCCACTTTTTGCATTGCTTTTACTCTCCTTTATTTTATATTGTATTTTTTACTAAAATAATCAACTACTTCTGGTACTTCTTTTTTAATATAAGGTTGTAAGTCTACTATTAAAGCTGCCAACTCTTTTTTATTAGTTGGAGCAGCTTGCCAACTATTACCAGTTAGTATCAAGTCCATAGGTTCGCTAATAAATTCTATTATTGCCCCTACGGTCCACCCTTCGTATATTTCTTTATTATAATTCATTTGCTTTTACCTCCTTAAAATATCCCCTGTAGGCCTCTCTCAAGGCCTGCAAGGTTATTACTTGATAGTTTATATTATTGGTTTGTGTTGTCAGTGTCTTGTCCTGTCAGTGTTTTCCAGTTGTCATCATTAGTTAACACTAAAACTGTATTAGTTGCTTTATTATATATCTTTGTATCACCTACAACCTGCCAACTATTATTATATGTTTTTTCATTTGAGTGCGCTTTTATTTTATCGAAAGCATTTTTATTATTGATATATACTTTTTTACCTGTTGGGTATTCAGTTCTCCCACCTTCTGGAGTCCATTTGCCATTGATTGACTCACCTATATAGTATAATTTTATTGGAGACTCTCTGTAATTATCTATATCGTGATAGCTTTCTAATAATCCTATTAAGCCGCTAACCTCTTTCCCGTTGTTATCTGTTACGAATGTATAAGTTAAATATAGTAATAGGTCCTTGCTGCCGCTTATTTCGTCTTTACTATATACTTTGTCAATTCCTGTTAATCCGTCTAATGATGTATTATCATCAAGGGTTTTAGCTGCTTTATTAGCTTTATCAAGTTCATTTTGTAGAGTTTCAATTTTACTTTTTATAGTATTATATTGGTCCTCTGTAATTGCTTGGTCCTCTAAATCCGTAATTTGTTGTCTCAAAGTGTCGATTTGTTGATTTAGATTTATTTTCTCCTGTTCTAATTCAGTCTTTTTACTTGTTAATTCTTTTATTTGTTTGTTTAAATTATCAATAGTTGCTTGGTCTGTTGCTCCGCTTGATGTTAGGTCTTTAACTTGTTTTGTTAATCTAGCTATCTCTGCGTTTTTATCTTTGATTGCTTGTAATAGTGCGTTATCTTTTTTCATAAAGTCATCTAATTGTTGGTTTTTTTCTGCTATAACTTCTTTGTAGTTTGTTATACTGTTATAAGCGTTTGTATACCAGCCTTTTAATGTGTTAAATTTATCTTGTACTGCGTTTAAATTTGCTTGCCCATTCCAAGCCATTACTCCTGTTGTTAATGCTCCTGCTATTAAAGTTCCTGCTACTGCTTTTGAGTTAAATATTGCCATTTTCTTTTCTCCCCTTATTTGTATTATTTTTGTTTTATAGTGTTTCATTATGTATTAACAATGTTGTCAATGATTTTTCTTTATAGGCCTCACCGCCTTGGATTGAATTATTTATATTAAAGGGTCCTACTGGATTTGATAGGGTATTATATTTTTGTAGGCCCCTTTATTATCTTGATTTGTTGTTCCTTATGATTATATAGTACTACATCTTGCCAAGTTTTGCAACA
>OGMB01000851.1_pt1 | contig 14965 bp, 14 predicted proteins | sample 1573001 | NCBI WGS metagenome assembly OGMB01 (sample SAMEA2581921, study PRJEB24529) | metagenome | biome: Human gut stool | place: China | collected 2011
CACGGCTTGCAAACCGGACAGCGATGCAATATAATAGATACTGTTTATACAGATTCTATAATATCATTGATACGTTGTCCGTGTCAATCATCGGAAAGGCAAATGCACAGTATGTTAAAAAAAGATTTTTGGTATGATTTACCCAAAGAGCTCATTGCACAGGAACCTGCGTCCCCGCGGGATGCGGCACGGCTGATGGTTCTGAGCCAAAAGGACGACAGCATCCGGCACAAGGTATTCCGCGACCTGCCGGAATTTCTGGAGCCGGGAGATCTTTTGGTGGTGAACAATTCCAAGGTGCTGCCCGCCCGCATCGTGGGCGTCAAGCAGCCTACCGGTGCCGTGTGCGAGCTGCTGCTGCTGCGGCAGGTGAAGGGAGACCAGTGGGAGTGCCTGGCAAAGCCCGGCAAGCGGATGCAGCCCGGCACGAAGGTAAGCTTTGGTGACGGCAGCCTGACCGCTGTGGTGGACGAGACCATGGAGGACGGCAACAAGTACGTTACATTTTATTATGATACCGAAACGCTTTATGAAAAGCTGGATGAATTTGGCAAGATGCCGCTGCCGCCCTACATCACAAAGCAGCTGGAGGATCAGAGCCAGTACCAGACCGTCTATGCCAAGGAGCTGGGCAGCGCAGCTGCTCCCACCGCCGGGCTGCACTTTACCCCGGAGCTGATGGACACCATCCGCGCCATGGGGGTCGGCATTGCCGAGGTCACCCTGCACGTTGGTCTGGGCACCTTCCGACCTGTGCAGGAGGACGAGATCTCCGACCATAAGATGCACAGCGAGTGGTACTCCATCAGCGAGGAGACCGCCCGGCGCATCCGCGAGACCAAGGCCGCAGGCCACCGGGTCATCGCTGTGGGCACCACCAGCTGCCGCACACTGGAGGCTGCCGCTGCCAAGTACGGCGAGATCAAGGCTTGCAGCGGCAACACCTCCATCTTCCTGTACCCGGGGGTGAAGTTCAACTGCATCGACGGTCTGATCACCAACTTCCATCTGCCGGAGAGTACCCTGATCATGTTGGTGTCCGCCCTGTACGGCTACGAAAAGACCATGCACGCCTATGAGGTAGCTGTGGCAGAGAAGTACCGTTTCTTCTCCTTTGGCGATGCTATGCTGATAGTCTGATACAAAATTCGCGCTTTTTGCGATATTTGTATGTGAAAGGTAAGGATGCGATGTGCATCCGCCGCTCCCCTTACAATTACAGCAGATCGCTGCTGTGATCATTCTGATAACTTGCAGGTTCGTGGCCTGCATCGAGGCTGCACGGCTGTTTTCCGTGCGCAGAAAGGAACGAATAATCATGCCTTCTTTGACGACCTACACCCTGCTCAAGCAGGAGCACAACGCCCGGCGGGGCGAGTTCAAAACCGTGCACGGCACGGTTCAGACCCCTGCCTTCCAGAACGTTGCCACCGCTGGTGCCATCAAGGGCGGCCTGTCGGCGCAGGATCTGAAGGATATCGGCGCGCAGGTCATGCTGTGCAACACCTACCATCTGCATCTGCGTCCCGGCGACAAGCTGGTAGCGGATATGGGCGGCCTGCACAAGTTTACCCGCTGGAACGGGCCTATCCTGACCGACAGCGGCGGATTTCAGGTGTTCAGTCTGGCAAAGCTGCGCAAGATCACCGAGGAGGGCGTGACCTTCGCCTCCCATCTGGACGGTCACCGCATCTTCATGGGGCCGGAGGAGAGCATGCAGATTCAAGCAAATTTGGGCTCTACCATCGCCATGGCCTTTGATGAGTGCGTAGAGAACCCCGCCCAGCACGATTACTCCAAGAACAGCTGCGAGCGCACTACCCGCTGGCTGAAGCGCTGCAAGGCTGAGATGGCACGGCTGAAGCATGAGGGTATCTCGGTCAACCCGGATCAGCTTCTGTTTGGCATCAATCAGGGCTGCACCTATGCAGACCTGCGTGTGGAGCACATGAAGCAGATCGCCGAGTTGGAATTGGACGGATACGCCATCGGCGGTCTGGCTGTGGGTGAGCCTACCGAGGTGATGTATGAGATGATCAGTCAGGTGGAGCCGCACATGCCCAAGGACAAGATCCGCTATCTGATGGGCGTCGGCACCCCCGGCAACATCATCGAGGCCGTAGCACGCGGTGTAGACTTGTTTGACTGCGTTATGCCCAGCCGCAATGCCCGCCACGGCCATCTGAATACATGGAGCGGCATCATTAACATCAAAAATGCCAAGTATGAGCGGGACGAGCGTCCCATTGACCCCGCCTGCGGCTGTCCGGTGTGCCGCAATTACTCCCGTGCCTATATCCGGCATCTGCTCAAGGCAGACGAGATGTTGGGTATGCGCCTGACCGTGATGCACAACCTGTGGTTCTACAATCATCTGATGGAACGTATCCGGGACGAACTGGATGCCGGCACCTTTACCGCCTTCCATGACAGATACGTTAAACTTCTGGATACCCGAATTTAAACTTTAGCCTTGCAACAAGGCTGATAAGAGGGTATAATAGCATTATCTGAATTTTTGAGAGGAGATTTTGCCCCATGCAATTTCTGACTACCACGTCCGAAGGCTATATCAGCCTGTTCTTCACGCTGGCACTGATGCTGGTCCTGCTGTACTTCATGATCTACCGTCCCCAGAAGAAGCAGGAAAAGAAGGATGCCGCTATGCGCAGCAGTCTGGAGATTGGCGACCAGGTCACCACCATCGGCGGTGTCATTGGCCGCGTTGTCGCCATCAAGGATGACACCTTTGTTCTGGAGACCGGCGCCGACCGCGTGAAGATTCGCTTCACCAAGTCTGCGATCTCTTCGGTCGAAAAGCTGAACATGGACAAGGCTCCTGCCGATAAGAAGTAAGCGTTTACACCGTGCATACATGAACCGCCTCCCTGCATAGACTATGTGCAGGGAGGCGGTTTTGTTATGTCTGAGTCTCGAGGTTTCCCGGCGGAGCTTCTTTCGTTTCTGGCTTTCGGAGTGCTGGGGGTAGCCGTAACAGCGACTGCACTAGCTGGTTTTGCGCAGCTGATGGCCGGGCAGGGCTGCTCCGGCAGTGTAGTGCCGATACTTGCCACAACAGCCGTGTGCATGGGCAGCCTGCTGTGTGCACTGGCGGCAGCGTTTCGTAAAAAGGAGCGCGGTCTGCTGACCGGACTGCTCCAAAGTACATTTCTGGCAGTGCCGCTGGCGCTTTCTGCTGTATGGAACGGCACAGCCACCGAACCTGCTGTGGTATGCCGCATTCTGGTGGTGCTACTCTGCGGTTGCATTGGTGGGCTTCTTGGAGTCACCCTGCGCAGTCGCAGACACACGCTTCGTTGATCGATCCGGCAAATCGAATCCATCAGAGGGAGAAAACAGCGTATGTGGATCTATGAACAGACAAAATCAGAAGAAAACTTTTCTTTGCTGCCGCAGAAGGTCAGCCTGCCGGTGCAAACAGCAGAGTCTGCCCTGTCGCCCGCGCCGGCACAGGCACCGGAACCGGCAGATCAATTGCAGCCCAAAGAACCCTGCATTCCGGCAAAGCGGCACGCCACCCGGGATTGCTGGCTGCTGGCTGCGGCGTTTCTGCTGGGGTGTACGGCAGCCGGTGTGTTACAGGCCGTATGCGATGCCCGGCAGACAGAACTGCTGCAGTATTATCTGGAAGCGTGGCAAAGGCTGTTTGCGCCGGGCAGTATGCAAGGAGCGGTACAGCTTTTCGGCATGGAATACCTGACACTCGGCCTTGTGGTCAGCCTGTTTCTGTTACTGGGACTTTCTGCCCTTGGCCCAGTAATGATCTTTGGCAATATGATGTTGTACGGCTTGGGCAGCGGGCTGCTTATGGTACAGCTTTGCACGGCAGGCGGGTGGAAAACAGTGCTTCTGGCGCTGCTGTGGACAGGCTTACCGGCGGCAGCAGCAAGCGGTTGTCTGTGCTTTTTCGGAGCCTGCGCTTTGCAGGTCAGCAGCCGGATTCACGCATATTCTTTCCGCAGGCATCCCGGCGGACAAGCCCGCCCCGGGGTGCAGGCACTGCTGGGGCAGTATCTGCTGACCATGGTGGTGCTGCTGCCGCTGTGCGGTGCGGCAGCAGGGCTTTCGTATCTTGGCAGTCGCCTGTGAACAGCATCCTTTTCTTGCGGGTTTTGGCACAGTGTGTTACAATAACAAAAGACCATAATAAACGAGGGACAAACATGAAACTGAAATCCGTCTATGTATGCTCCAATTGCGGAGAGACAAGCCCCCGCTGGATGGGGCGCTGCCCCAGCTGCGGCAGCTGGAATACCATGAACGAGGATGTTGTAGCCGAGGCACCCAAGGCGGGGACTCCTGCCGCCCGTCAGGCTGCCGCGGCTCGTCAGGAGGGCGTGACCACCCTGACCGCCCGGCGGCTGTCAGAGATCAGCACCACGGAGGAAAAAAGCCGCATCCTGACCGGCATCTCGGAACTGGACCGCGTATTGGGCGGCGGCATCGTGCTGGGCGGCGTGGTGCTTTTGAGCGGTGAGCCGGGCGTGGGCAAATCTACCATGCTGCTGCAGCTGTGTGGTGCAATCTCCAACCAGCACAGCGTATTGTATATCACCGGCGAGGAGTCTGTCCGGCAGGTCAAGCTGCGTGCAGCGCGGCTGAAGGTACCGCAGGATAACATCTTTCTGGCAGCGGAAAATGACGTGGATGAGATCTGCGGTCTGATCGAAAAAGAAAAGCCGGACCTTGTGGTCATTGACTCCATCCAGACCATGCGCTGCATGGATATCTCGTCCTCGTCCGGCACGGTCAGTCAGGTGAAGGAGAGTGCCGCCCGGCTGCTGGCGGTAGCCAAAAAGCAGGAGATCCCCATGTTTATCGTGGGTCATGTGAACAAGGATGGCGCAATTGCAGGCCCCAAGGTCATGGAACATATCGTGGATACGGTGCTCTACTTTGAGGGCGACAAGATGCTGCCGTACCGCATTCTGCGGGCAGCCAAAAACCGCTACGGCTCCACTAATGAGCTGGGAATGTTCGATATGACCGGCACAGGGCTTACCGAGATCGAAAATCCCTCCCAGATGCTGCTGGAAGGACGTCCGCTGGGGGTTTCCGGCAACTGCGTGGCCTGCACCATGGAGGGTAGCCGTCCTATCCTAAGCGAGATACAGGCACTTGCCACCAAGACGAATTTTCCGGCACCCCGTCGCGCCTGTAGCGGATACGACTATAACCGCATGAACCTTTTGATCGCCGTGCTGGAAAAGCGGGCAGGGTACTTCTTTGGAAATCTGGATGTTTACGTCAACATTGTTGGCGGCATTGCACTGCGGGATACCGCCTGCGACCTTGCAGTCTGCCTGAGTATGGTCTCCTCGCTGCTGGACCGCCCGGTCAGCGATAAGCTTATCGCTATCGGAGAGGTAGGTCTGGGCGGGGAAGTGCGCAGTGTGCCCAATCTGGAACAGCGCCTGCACGAGGCTGAGCGTATCGGCTTTGAGCGGGCTGTTATCCCCAAGCACAGCCTTGCACACCTGAATGCCGCAGATTATCCCGGCATGAAGCTGGTCGGTGCAGCGTATATCGCAGATGCCATCAATGCGCTAAAAAATGACCGCCTGTGATGAAACGAGGAACCTATGTCGATTTATCTGGACGAAAGAAACCCCGGCAAACACGCACCCTTTGAGGATGCTGCGCCGGATATTGTAGAATATGTGCGGTACCTTGAGGTGATCGCCGGTAAAAGCGCTAATACAGCTTTCAGTTATTACTGCGACCTGCGCTCCTTCAGCCGCTTTATGAAGCGCCGCCGCGGGCTTGTGGCCACGGATGCAGAATTCAAGGAGATCGATCCCAAAGGGCTGGATACAGCCTTCTGGGGCAGCATAACAAAAGAGGATATCTACGAATATCTGTATTTTCTGAACCGGGAGTGCGGCAACAAAAAATCCTCTACCGCCCGGCGGCTGGCCAGTCTGCACGGTTTTTATGATTATCTGGTCAATCAGGTCAACCGCTTATCCGAGGACCCTACGGCGGCCATCCGCCCGCCCAAACAGGATAAGGTCTTGCCCAAGTACCTGACGGCAGAGCAATCCATCTCGCTTTTGGAGAGCACCCAGACCCAGAGCGATTTCCCGGAGCGGGATTATTGCATGGTGGTGCTGTTCCTCAACTGCGGTATGCGTCTTGCGGAACTGGTAGGCATGGACCTTGGAGACATCGATTTAGAGCAGCGTCAGATCCGCCTGTTCGGCAAAGGTCATAAAGAGCGTATGGTCTACCTGAATGATGCCTGCGTGGAGGCACTGCAACTATATCTGCGCAAGCGCAACACCATGGAGGGACTTTCACCCAAGGAAAAAGCGGTGTTTATTACCCGTATGCGCAAGGAACGTATTTCGAACCGCAGAGTAGAACAGCTGATCTCCGGTGCAATGAAGGCTGCGGGGCTGAAGGGCTTTTCCACCCATAAGTTGCGTCACACCGCCGCAACGCTGATGTATCAGACCGGCAATGTGGATATCCTTACCCTCAAGCAGCTTCTGGGGCACAGCAGTGTGGGAACAACACAAATTTATACGCACCTGCAAGAATTTCAGGTGCGCTCTGCCATTGAGGAAAACCCGCTGGGCAAGGTGCTACCCATCAAAGCCGCAAAAGCAAGCTTGGATACAACAGATGCAGCAGGGGAGACATCTGTTGAAAATGACCCGGCGGGAGAGGACGCTTCTGAGCCGTCCGGCCCTATGGCGGCCTTTGAGGGCGCTGCACAGGATGGCTTCCGGGTAGATATCTCGGCAATGTCCAACGATGAAATAGACGATTCATCGCGCGATACTTAAACCTGCACAAAACGTCTGAGACGATTCAAAGACCTATGGCGTGATCCGGCTTGACCGGATCACGTCATGGGTCTTTATAATTTACATTATAAGCAGTCAGCAGCAATACATACAGGAGCATCCATAGAAACGCGCAACGTAATGTCTACACAAAAACAAATGTTATAAAGCAAGCACATAGATGCTTACTGGAATAAAATGAATTACAAATGAACCGATGCAGCAGCGCATAACACAGGAAGCATCTGTAAGCATGAGACAAATAAAACCATAAAATATGATAAAAATTGCAGAATGTGCAGAACGGCTGAACTAAGCCCGAAAATGAGCCAGCTGAGGCTGGAACGCCAAAAATCCGGGAAATGGGCATTTTTTACTTCCCTGAGTTTCGCATAACGTGCATTATACGAAACAGTTACAATTAAAAAGAGAAGCTGCCCTTCTCTCTTTCTGTCAGATTTTCGGCAGCCTCTGTGGACGCTTTTCTGTTTGCACACGGCCGCTTCTACGCCGCTGGACGTATTACCAGCATGTTCAAACGTTTGACTTATGCCTGCGGTAGCCGTTCCGGTGTGTTACAGGTCCTGTTATAAAAGCAGTATCGTTTCTTTTCCTTTGGTGATGCGATGTTCATTTCACCGGCAGCGGTTCTGTGCCAAAGTATGCACAGATGGCTTCGTAATAAATGCGCGCCACAGTCTTGCAACTCTCCTCGCTACCAAAGCGCTCTACATCCTCGGCATTCGTTACAAAGCACTGCTCTGCTAACACTGCGGGACAATCCACATCTTCCAGCAGCGTAAAGCTGCGCTCAGGCCGCACCTGTGTGTAGGTGTTCTCCACCAGCTGCTTCTGGTCGTTTTCCAGATAATAAATGTACCGCACTCCCCCTCGCCCGCGCAGCCTTGCACCGATGCTCTGCATTCCACCGGCCAGCAGTCTTGCAAAATAAAAACTTTCCTGATGCCATGTACGCCCGGGCACTGCCGGATAGCACTCAAACCCGGATGCCGTAGAGCCGTTGGCTGCGGAGTTGCCGTGGATGGACAGCAGCAGCTGCGGGCTTTGAGCGCTGGCTGCGGCTGCACGCTGGGCAGGCGTAGCGGTTGCATCAAAGCTTTCCCGGGTTTGCAGCGGGATGTAATTCGAATCCTCTTCTAACCATTGGAGCAGCGCAGCAGCCGTGGCTGCGGTGACCTGTTTTTCTTCGACCACTCCCCTTGCTCCCGGGTCGCTGCCGCCATGTCCGGCGTCCACTGCCACACGGTACGGCGGGTCGCCCACCACAGGACGAAAGTTCTCCGCTGAGACTGAGACTGCAGGTTCTGCTGGCGTGTTCAGTTCCAGCGCCGCCTTCCATAAAAACAGGCCGAAACAGAGCATCAGTGCCGCAAAAACAAACAGCAAACCGTGTAAAAGCCGGTTCCTCGTTTTGCAGCGGTGCGTTTTACGTTTGCTATGTTTATTTACTGGTCTGCGCTGACTGGTTGGCATAAAGCTTTACTTCCTGTTCGTTTTACATTCCTATTTATATAATACGAGTATACTCGCCTTTTCCTTGCACTGCAACAAAAAAAGACTGCCAATTTTTCAAAAGGCAGTCCTTACTGGGTTATTTCAGTTCTACAACCGTTACACCGCTTTCGCCTTCGCCGTAACGGCCAAGACGGAAGCTTTTTACCATGCGGTTGCCGCGCAGATGCTTATGGATGGCGGTGCGCAGTGCGCCGGTGCCGTTGCCATGGATCAGATAGACTACTGTCTGTCCGTTCAGGATGGCGCGGTCGATAAAGGAGTCCACCTCCGACAGCGCCTCGTCCACCGTCAGCCCCAGCAGGTTGCACTCCATTTTGGCGGTGCGCTGTACGCGCTCTACCCTGCCGTTGGGACGGTTGGTATCGCCAGTCAGGCGGGAATACCGCTGCTGCGCCTTTGTCTTAGGCGCAGTGGGTTCTTTTACCAGCTTTTCCGGCTGCTTCAGGCCCTTGAGGGGTACCTTGGTCTTGATGATACCGGCACGCACCAGAACATCGCCGTTTTTGTCTGGCAGCGCCAGAACGGTGGCCAGCTGGTTCAATTCTGCAATGCAGACCTCCTGTCCCACCTTTACATCCTTCAGCGGTACAAACTCCTTGACGGGGTTATGCACCACCTCCGTACCGGCAAACAGCTTTTCGGTCTCCTTTTTGGCAATTTCGCGGGCACGCTGCGCCTTCTGCTGGGCGCTCATGCGCTCGTCCTTTTGCAGCTGGCGCAGTTCATCGGTCAGTGCGTAGGCCTGCGTTTCCACCTGCTGTGCCAGCGTGCGCGCCTTGGCACGGGCAGCTTCCAATTCATTTTCGCCCTGCTGGATCAGTTCATCCCGCTTTTTGCGGGCGGCTTCCAACTGATGAGAAGCTTCGTTGCGCAGCTGCTCCACTTCGTTCTGACTTTCCTTCAGCTGCAGCTTCAGGTCGTCCAGCTGACCCAGAACCGCATCCAAACGCTTATCCTCGGCAGACAGATGCTGCTGGGCAGCCTCAATGACGCGGCTGGGGATGCCAAGCTTTTCGCTGATCAGGAATGCGTTGGATTTGCCCGGTACGCCCACGCTCAGCTTATAGGTGGGACGTAGGGTCTCAAGATCAAACTCGCAACTGGCGTTGACCACACCCTTAGTCTCCAGTGCAAAAACCTTCAGTTCCGCATAGTGGGTGGTCGCCATCAGCAGCACACCACGGCGGCGCAGCTCCTCAATGATGGCAACTGCCAGCGCGGCACCCTCGGCGGGATCGGTACCGGCACCCAGCTCGTCCAGCAACACAAGGGTGTGCGGCATGGCAAGCTCCAGTATGCCGGTGATTTTTTTCATGTGGCCGGAGAAGGTGGAAAGGCTCTGCTCAATGCTCTGCTCATCGCCGATGTCTACCAAAAATTCATCGAACACGCAGATCTCGCTGCGCTCGTCAGCAGGGATCAAAAAACCGCACTGTGCCATGGCGCACAGCAGACCGGCGGTTTTCAGAGTGACCGTCTTACCGCCGGTGTTCGGGCCGGTGATGATAAGGGAATCGTATTCCCCGCCCAGTGCAATATCCACAGGAACACACTTTTGCGGGTCGATCAGCGGGTGGCGGGCGCGAATCAGGTTGAAGGAAGAATCCGTCCGCACAGCGGGCTTGAAGGCTTTCAACTCCAGTGCAAGCCGCGCCTTTGCCAGCAGGATGTCGATTTCCAGCATGGCCTTGTAGCTGTACTGGAACTGCGGCTCAATGGCGGCCACCTGTGCGGTAAAGGCCACCAGAATGCGCTCGATCTCCTGCGCTTCCTGTGCGCGGTACTGCAGAATGCGGGCATTTGCCTCCACCACAGCCTGCGGTTCCACGAACACCGTAGCGCCCGTAGAGGATACATCGTGGATGATACCGCTCACTTCGCCGCGGTATTCGCTCTTGACCGGCACAACATACCGGCCGTTGCGCATGGAAACCACGCTTTCCTGCAAGTATTTAGAGGTATCCATATTGCGCACCATGCTTTCCAGCCGGTCGCGGATGCTGTTTTCAGTGGCGCGGATCTTTTTGCGCAGCTCTGCCAGCGTGCGGGAGGCGGTATCCGCCATGGCATCCGGTGCCAGAATGGCACTTGAGATCTGCTGCTCAAGACCCGGTTCCGGTGCCAGCGCGTAAAACAGATCATCGGTCGGCAGCGCGTCATGCTCAGAGGAGCCGTACCAGCTGGTCAGGTGCTGAAAATTGCGCAGCGCACCGGCCACCATCAGCAGCTCGCCCATAGAAAGCACGCCGCCCTTTACGGCACGGGCGGCAAGCTGGCTGACCCCCTCTACCCCGCCAAAGCGCGGCGAGCCGTTTTTAATCAGCAGGGTGTTGATGGCGTCCGTCTGCTCTAGTGCGTAGCGCACCTCGTCCGGGTCGCACTGCGGCTCAATGGCCAGCAGCATAGCACGGGCTTCCTTGCATACGCAGCCCTCCGCTGCACGCGCAATGATCTTATCCAGTTCTAATGTTTTTAAGTAGCTTGTTTCCATACTGTTCCTTTTTGGTCAGGGCAGCACGCTTTTCAAAAAGGCATAGCTCTTCAGCGGCTTATCCAGATGCGTCAGGGCATAGTTTTCAGCCACTGTGGAAAGCTTTTCCAGACTGCCCACAGAGATCTTGAATGCAAATATTTTTTTGTCCTCTACCAAGCAGATGTGGCGCAGTGCAAACAGCGCAGCCTTGTCCAGATTGCAGTTCTTGCCTGCCTTTTCCGCACAGGACGCACAAAGCAGATGCCCTTCCTGTGCGTCCAGATAAAAGGCATCTCCTTCATCGTAGGTGCCACAGTCCCGGCAGCAGACAATCTGCGGCATAAAGCCGCACTCACTCATGGTGCGTAGCTCAAATACTGCCTTGATCACCCGCAGGTCGGTACGGTGCTCGTTGATCATATACAGACTGTTCAGCACCAGACGCAGCTCCCGGGCTGCTTCCTCTCCGGTAGGCGAAAGCGCAGCGGCCAATTCGGTAAGATACATGGCAAGGCTTACCCCTTCAATGGAGGAGGAAATGCCATGGAAGATGTTCTGCACATCGGCTTCCCGCACGGTATACATATTGCGTCCGGGCACCAGTGTAAACTCCGAATAGCAGAACAGCCCGCAGGCACTGAACAGCTTGCTTTTCAGCCGCAGGCTGTTTGCAGCCATTGCTGTGATCACGCCCAGTTTCGGGGTAAGAATCGTCAAAATGCGGTCTGCTTCTCTATAACGGGTCTCCTTCAGTACCAGGCCCATGGTCACGAATGGTTCCATCGTCCGTTTCTCCTGCCGGATGCTCGGCGGGCAGCTGCACCAGTTGTTTGTAATCGAGATAACGGAGAATGTTCCCCGTGCAGGCAAAAGCCTGCCAGCTTGCAGCAGCATCCATCTTCAGCACTCCTTCCCTTTTCTGTGCACAGGCTGCTTTTGTTATAGTGTCAGCCTGATTCTAGCACAGCATACAAGGGAAAACTGTCCTGCTTTGGCATCACTCAGCGGTTTGAGGAATTCTGCTTAAAGCCGAAGTTATTCAGCAAAAATTCGTTATCCCGCCAGTCGGATTTTACCTTGACCCAGCACTGTAGATTGACCCGGCAGCCTAGGAACTCCTCGCAGTCGGCGCGGGCAGCGCTGGCGATTTTTTTGAGCATGGCACCACCCTTGCCGATGACCATGCCCTTGTGGCTCTCCCGCTCGCAGTAAATGTTCACATCAATGTCGATCAGGTCTGTGCCCGGGCGCTCCTTGAAGCGCTCCACCACTACCGCAATGCCGTGCGGAATCTCGTCCCGCATAAAGAGTAGCGCCTTTTCGCGGATGACCTCGGCCACCAGCTCTTTTTCCGGCATATCAGTATAAGCGTCGTCATCAAAGTAATGGGGGCCTTCCACGGCATAGCGGCTCAGGGCATCGAACAGATCCTCGCAGTGGTCATTATCGCGGACACTGACGGTATAGACATCATCAAAGACGCCCAGCGCTTTCAGCTCCGCCTTGCGGGCCTCGAGGTCCGCCGGGTCTTTGACGAGGTCGGTCTTGTTGATGACCGCGATGGCCGGGCCGCCCTTTTTCAGAGCCTCGACCAGAACCATCTCCGATTCATTCAGCGCGCCGTAGGGCTCGAACAGCATCATAGACACATCGACGTCAGCAATGGAGTCGCTGGCCGTCTTGTCCATCCGCTTGCCCAGCTTATTGTGGGGCTTATGCACGCCGGGGGTATCCAGCAGAACGTACTGCAAAGGCCCCCGGGTGATGACGCCAGTAATACGGGTACGGGTGGTCTGGGGCTTGGAGGTGACGATAGCCACCTTCTCCCCCACCAGCAGATTCGTCAGGCTGGACTTGCCCACGTTTGGGCGGCCAATGACCGCCACGAACACAGAAGATGTATCATAATGGCCCTGGATCGGTGTTTCGTTTTTCAAAATAGAACTCCTGTCTTTTTATTCCGTGTAGCTCACCGTGCGGGGCAGACCCAGCTGGATGAGGACAGCTTCTTCCTTCTCACGCATCCGCATGGCTTCCAGACCGCCGTTCTCGTGGTCATAGCCCAGCAGATGGAGCATGGAGTGGACCGTCAGGAAAGCGACCTCTCTCTGCAGCGGATGGCCGTAGAGAGTCGCCTGCTCCTGTGCGCGCTCCATGCTGATGACGATGTCGCCCAGCATCTTGCAGCCGTTGTTCTCCAGAGGGAAGCTCAGCACATCCGTGGGCATCGGCTTGTTGCGGTACTGGTTGTTCAGCTCAGCAATGGCTGCGTTGTCCACGAAGGTCACGCTGATCTCCGCCGGGTCGTCAAAATGCTCATATTCCAGCACAGCGTTGCAAGCGCGGCGGATGAGGATGCGAAGGCCCGAGGGGACCTTGATCGCTTTCTGCGAGTTGGTGATCAAAACTTTATTGGACATAAATCGTCCGCTCCTTTCGTTTCTACATTCTATTGAGCGAATACCCTGATTTCTGTGGTATGCCGCCGGGGTTGTTTTTTCAGTGTTTAGCCGGGTGGGCAGCGGCCTCGTAGGCTTTGATGATTTCCTGCACCAGACGGTGGCGCACCACATCTTTTTCAGTGAAGTAGCACTGCGCGATGCCGTTCACGCCCTTGAGGACCTGAAGTGCATCCACAAGGCCGCTGCGGGTGCGGTCGGGCAGGTCGATCTGAGTGACGTCGCCGGTAACGACCACTTTAGAGCCGACGCCCATGCGGGTGAGAAACATCTTCATCTGCTCCGGGGTGGTGTTCTGCGCTTCGTCGAGGATGATGAAGGAATCGTCCAGCGTCCGACCGCGCATATAGGCCAGCGGTGCAACCTCGATGATCTGCTTTTCCACGAGACGCTCATAGGTCTCTGCGCCCAGCATATCGAACAGGCCGTCGTACAGAGGCCGCAGATAGGGGTCTACCTTCTGCTGCAGGTCACCCGGCAGAAAGCCCAACTTCTCGCCTGCCTCCACCGCCGGGCGGGTCAGCACGATGCGGGAAACATCTTTGGCCTTGAACGCCTTGACAGCCATGGCCACAGCAAGGTAGGTCTTGCCGGTGCCCGCCGGGCCGACGCCAAAGGTAATGGCGTTGTTCCGGATGGAGTTGAGGTACTCTTTCTGACCCAGGGTCTTGGGACGGATGGGCCGGCCTTTGACCGTCACCGTCACGAAATCTTCGGTCAGCTCCCGGACGCGCTTTTCCTCACCGTCATGCGCAAGGCTCAGGCAGTAGCGCACCGTCTGGTCTTCCAGCGGTGTATGGTTCTCGATAAGGAGAAGCATCCCCTCCACAGCACGGGCCGCAGCTGCAACATTGGCCGGTTCACCCGAAATGCGCAGCATCGTACCGCGGCACACCGCCGTTACCGAAAATTCTTTCTCCAGCATACGGATGTTCCGGTCACAGTTCCCGAATACGGCGGCTGCGATCTCTACGCTATCTAATTCAATGCTCTTTTCTGCCATGCGGCTCCTCCTGAATGTCACTAGATTCTGCCTCTATTGTACCACCAAAACAGCGCGAAGAAAACTATGAAAATTGCACAAAATTTTTCAACCGCATATGGCGGTTTGGCAGAACACTCGAAACCTGCTCTATCAGCCTTTTCAAAGCCGTCTCTGGGGCAGCTGTTTCGATTGCATTTTGATATTTTTGTGGCCCGCGCAACACATATTGAGGGGATTCTTGTCATTTCACTATAAAAATGGTATAAATTTGATAATGAGTTCTTATTTCGCGTATTTTCTTTTTATGATTGGATCGAGGTGAAACATATGTCCAAACCCACACGCACTTCCATTATCATCCGTGAAGGCCGGAAGCGTGCCGGGCTCACGCAGCAGGAGCTTGCAGATAAGCTTGGCATTACAACGGGTGCAGTCAGCAATTATGAAAACGGCGTAAGCTTCCCCAAAGCAGAGATAGCCTTCGGACTTTGCGACATCCTCGATATAACACCTCGCGAATTATTCGAGAGTGAGTGAGATTGAGAACGCTCGGCGTCCAAGCCAAACAAAAATCCCCGAAAAGCCAGGCGTGAAGCCACTTTTCGGGGATTTTACTTTGGAGCTACTGATCCGATTCGAACGGACGACCTGCTCATTACGAGTGAGCTGCTCTACCAGCTGAGCCACAGTAGCACATTGC
>OGMB01000857.1_pt1 | contig 14890 bp, 13 predicted proteins | sample 1573001 | NCBI WGS metagenome assembly OGMB01 (sample SAMEA2581921, study PRJEB24529) | metagenome | biome: Human gut stool | place: China | collected 2011
GATGACGGAGAGGGGTGATACATAACATAATGCTATGCATACTGCAAAATCCCCTCTCAGTCGCCCTACGGGCGCCAGCTCCCCCCAAGGGGAGCCTAATGCTCTGTATTACTCTCCAACCTAAATTACTTCACCGGCGCAAATCTTTCCATAATCGCACGCGCCACATGATAGCCGTCAAGCGCCGCACTCATAATGCCGCCGGCATAGCCTGCGCCTTCGCCGCAGGGATAAAGCAAATCATGCGTCAGCGATACATAGCTTTGTCTGTCGCGTTCAATGCGAACCGGCGCCGAAGTGCGTGTTTCCACGCCCGTCAGCAGCGCACCGCCGTCGGCATAGCCTGCCAGCTTGCGCCCGAAGCTCGTAATGCCCTCGCGCAGCGTATCAGTAACGTAAGCAGGCAGCACCTTGTCTAAGCTGCAGGCCGCAAGTCCCGGGCGATAGCTTGGCTGCACCATGCATTCCAAGGACGGCGTACTGCGCTTCAAAAAGCTGTCCAGATTCTGCGCAGGCGCATAATAGCTGCTGCCTGCCGCCGCATAAGCAAGCTGCTCGTAGCGGCGCTGGAATTCTACACCGGCCAGCGCACCCTCGCCGAAATCCCGGCTGTCTACATTCACCACCAGAGCACTGTTGGCAATGCCGCTGTCACGCTTAAACATGCTCATGCCGTTGACAACCACGCCACCGGCCTCCGAAGCGGCGGCAACCACCTGACCGCCCGGGCACATGCAGAACGAATATGCTGTGCGTGTTTTATCCTGCGTGTGGTAAACAAGCGCGTAATCCGCCGCGCCCAGCAGATGATGTCCCGCAAAGCTGCCGTACTGCGCCCTGTCAATCAGCTCCTGCGGATGCTCGATGCGCACGCCGATAGCAAAGGGCTTCGCCACAATGCCTACGCCCCTGCGTGCCAGCATAGCGTAGGTATCGCGCGCGCTGTGACCGCAGGCCAGTACCACGGCTCCTGCCGCCAGTCTTTCGCCGCCGTCAAGGATTACGCCCTGCACAGCATTATTTTTGATATCCAGATCAACAACATGCGCATCGTAACGGACGCTGCCGCCCAGCTCCGCAATGCGGCGGCTGAGCCCCTGTACCATCGCACGCAGCTTATCCGTGCCTACGTGCGGCTTATGCTCATACAAAATATTTTCCGGTGCGCCTGCATCCACAAAGAGCTGCAGGATTTCGGCCATCATAGGATCATTGACGCGCGTAGTCAGCTTGCCGTCCGAAAAGGTGCCTGCACCGCCCTCGCCAAACTGTACGTTGGACGCAGGATTAAATTCTCCAGTCTGCCAAAAGCGCTGTACATCCTGCACACGCTGCGCCACCGGCTTGCCGCGCTCCAAAAGCAGCGGCTTATAGCCATGCTCTGCCAGCTGCAGTGCCGCCAAAAGGCCTGCAGGACCGGCACCGATAACCACCGGCGGTGCGCTCAGCGGCAGTGTTCCCAGCTCCAGCGTCGGCTGCTGCTGCTCCTGATATTGCGTGATGTCGCGGTCCGCTAGCAGGCGCTTCGCCTGTCTGCCGCCTGTTTCAACCTCTGCCAGCACATGGTAGTTGAGGCAGATATCATTTTTCTTGCGCGCATCCACTGCCTTGCGCACTATCCGCACACCGCTCAAAGCATCGCGCGGAATACCGCATTTGCGGCACACTGCCTGCTCCAGCGTCTGCTCCTGTCGCAGGCTGATACGCACATTATTTATTTTCAGCTTCATCTAAAATTAATTCTGCCTTTCTACCGATATTTTAATCTGCACCGTACGTCTTTCAGGAATTACCTTTTCCGGCAAATCCAACTCGGCAGCAACAACAGTACTGCCATTAAGCTTGCTTACATCCACCGGCTTGGTCTTGACATCCTTCAGCTCCTTCAGCACGGAAGGCGGTGCGGTAACGCGAACACTTGTCGGCACAATCTCTGTTTTGGTAACAACAATACCGGCAGGCAAATCACCGCTCATAACCAGCTTAACCGGAATATCAAGCGAATGCATCTGGCTTACCATATTGGCCTGCACCATAACGCGCTCAGGGATAATTCTCATATTAGGAATATCGTAACCGTCGTCACTCACGGCAACCAGCTCGCTTTCCGTCTGGAAGCTGCCACTATGGTTGCTGATATCTATCGGAGCAACCACACGGTTTACCTTGTCAATACGATGTGTTGCACCGCGCAAAGTAACCTCCGCCGGAGTAATTATACTGCTGCCGATGGTCATATCACCGTTCACAGCTCCCACGATACGCGTAGTAACGGGAACCTTTTTCTCGCTTACCGTATCCACATATACGGAAACCTCCTTAGGCGTTACGGATACAATCTCACCGCCGGAGTAGGTTACCGTAATCGGCAGGCTCTGCTGACCTTCGGTTATATTTTTTAAATTGATAGAAGCATTGATTTCGGCACTCAGATTATCGGAACTCAGCTTGGCACGCGAGCCGCGCACCTTAACCAGAATTTTATCGGGAGCATTAAAGACCATCATATTTTGCGGCAGATTTCTCTGCTGCAGGCGCACCTCGATATTACGCTCGATAATAGGATTCTGGTCAGTCATTACATATACCCACAGGCCACAGGCCATGAGCAGGCAGATAATTCGTGCCAGCAGGTTTTCCTTACGCGCCAGCCTTTGCAAAAATCTCATTTTCTCTCACCGCCCCACAAGCTCTTGATTTTATCAACCAAAGAATTCTTAACTGCTGCATGCGGACGGAAAATTGCCGTGCGCAAAATTTCCTTCACATCATCCACCGTCAGATAACGCATCAGCTCGCCGTTGCGGGCAATGGAAATCGTACCGGTTTCCTCGCTGACAACAAGAATCATCGCATCGGACTGCTCGGACATACCGATAGCAGCACGATGGCGGGTACCAAGCTCCTGGCTCAGATTACGGTTTTCCGTGAGCGGCAGCAGGCAGCAGGCAGCAACGACACGGTTGCCGCGGATAACGACAGCGCCGTCATGCAGCGGTGTATCCTTAACAAAAATGTTCTGCAGCAAGCCAGAGCTCACCAGACCGTCAATCGGCACACCGGTTTCGATACGCTCTGCCAGACCGGTAGCACGCTCAAAGACCATCAGCGCACCTACCTTGTTTTTGCTCATCACCTTAGTGGCATGAGCAACGGAATCCAGCATTTCCTCCAGCTCCTGCTCGTCCAGCTCACTGCCCTTATGAAACAGCTTGCCACGGCCGATTTGCTCCAAAGCACGGCGCAGCTCCGGCTGAAAGACAACAGGCAGAGCGACCATAATCACCGTCATGCTCTTTTCCAGCAGCCAGCTGATAACATGCAGGTTCAGCCAACGGCAGATAAGCGTGAAGCCTATCAGCACCATGAGACCCTTGCCCAATGTTGCGGCACGGGTGTTTTTCAGCATCAGGAACAAACGGTAAAGAAAATAGGCAACGACGACAATATCTATAACATCCAAAAATGTGATTGTCGAAAGCAAGCCTTGCAGTTGTATCATCATAATTGCATTGCTCCTATCTATCAGACACTATCGACTAAGCGCTAAGCCTTAGTCCATTTTCAGAATCGCCATGAATGCCTCCTGCGGCAGCTCCACACTGCCAACCTGCTTCATGCGCTTTTTACCTTCCTTCTGTTTTTCCAACAGCTTACGCTTACGGCTGATATCGCCGCCGTAGCATTTCGCCAGTACGTCCTTACGCATAGCGCGGACGTTTTCGCGGGCAATAACCTTGTTGCCGATTGCTGCCTGTACCGGAATTTCAAACATCTGACGCGGAATCAGGCTGCGCAGCTTTTCAACCAGCTGACGGCCGCGAACAGTAGCAAATTCCTTATGCACAATCGCAGAAAGCGCATCGACAGGCTCGCCGTTCAGCAGGATATCTACCTTCACCAAATCAGAATAGCGATAGCCGGATAGCTCGTAGTCCAGGGAAGCATAACCGCGGGTAGCGGATTTCAGACGGTCAAAATAGTCAAAGATAATCTCACTCAGCGGCAATGCGTAGTGAATCATTACGCGGGTATCATCAAGATAGGTCATGTTATCGTATTCACCGCGTTTTTCCTGGCTCAGCTCCATAACAGCGCCTACATAATCCTTCGGCACAATGATGGTTGCATTAACGAAAGGCTCCTCAACATGGTCGATAACAGTCGGGTCCGGGAAGAGGGACGGGTTATCTACCATTTCAACGTCGCCGTTGGTACGGAACACCTCATAAATAACGTTCGGTGCGGTAGTAATCAGGCTCAGATTATATTCACGCTCCAGGCGCTCCTTGATAACGTCCATATGCAGCAGGCCCAAAAAGCCGCAGCGGAAGCCAAAACCCAGCGCGGTAGATGTCTCCGGCTCAAATACCAGAGAAGCATCGTTCAGCTGCAGCTTTTCCAAAGCATCACGCAGGTTATCGTAATCGGAATTCTCTACCGGATACAAACCGCAGTATACCATCGGTGTAGCCTTGCGGTAACCGGGCAACGCTTTTTCGGCAGGATTATCGGCATCTGTTACGGTATCGCCTACGCGTGCATCCTTAACGTTTTTGATGCTGGCAGCAAAGAAGCCTACCTGGCCCTCCTCCAGCTCATCAACATTGACAATGCCCGGTTTGAAGTAACCGACCTCGGTAACATCAAATTCCGCACCGGTTGCCATCATGCGAATCTTCATGCCCTTGCGCAGACGGCCCTGCATAATGCGTACATATAAAACTACGCCCTTGTAAGCGTCAAATTTGGAGTCAAATACCAATGCCTTCAGCGGTGCTTCCGCATCGCCCTGCGGCGCCGGCACGCGCGCTACGATTGCTTCCAGCACGTCCTCGATGCCAATGCCTGTCTTGGCACTGCACAGAACTGCGTCGGAAGCATCAATACCGATAACGTCCTCGATTTCCCTTTTTACATGCTCCGGGTCGGCACTCGGCAAATCAATCTTATTGATAACCGGAATAATCTCCAGATCGTTATCCAGCGCCAGATACACGTTAGCCAAAGTCTGCGCTTCAATGCCCTGAGTAGCGTCGATAACCAGCAGTGCGCCCTCGCACGCTGCCAGTGCACGCGAAACCTCATAGGTAAAGTCTACGTGGCCCGGGGTGTCGATAAAGTTCAGCATATACTCCTCGCCGTTGCGCGCCTTGTAAATGCTGCGCACAGCCTGCGCCTTGATGGTGATGCCGCGTTCACGCTCCAAATCCATGGAATCGAGAATCTGCTCCTCCATCTCACGCTTGCTCAGCGTTCCTGTATATTCAATCAATCTGTCCGCCAGGGTAGACTTGCCATGATCTATATGGGCGATAATAGAAAAGTTGCGAATGTGATTTTGTTCAATCATAAATTACTCTTCCTGCTCCTTCATTAAAATGTATTATTTCAGGCCAATATTGGCTTGAGCCTGTTTTATTAGTACTAATTATTATACCATTATACGGCAAAGCCTGTAAACTAAAAAGAGAGACGGCTCCGCGCCATCTCTCTTCATGCTGCGTTTTATTTCAGCTTACTGTCCTCAAATTCAACGCATTTGTAGTAATTGTCGATTTTATAATTCAGCTTATCAAGCGTTTCCTGCATCTGCGCCATGCGCTCGAGCAGCTTGGCACGCTCCTCGATTAAAATTTCCTTGCGTGCCGCCCGCGTTTTATCCCCCTGCTGAAACAGCGCCACATATTCAATCAGGCTTTCTACTGAAATACCTGCTGCGCGCATACATTTGGCAAAGTTTACCCAGTTGCAGTCCGTTTCAGTGTAGTCGCGAATACCGCTTTCATTACGGTTCACAGCCGGAATCAGGCCGATGCGCTCATAATAACGCAGCGTGTCCGCTGTAATGTCATACATTTTGCTTACTTCGTTTATTTTCATCCCGCTTACCTCCTGCCAGGATTGTTTTCCTGCTTTCTGCTTATATTTTAGCATTTGGAGTCAGCTCCAGGTCAAGCGTCCGCAAAATATTTTTTACAGGAACAGGCAGGCATATTTGTGATTTTCTCTTGCATAATGCTCGCATTCGTGGTAGAATAATGCAGTACAAGAAAATTCAGGAGGTGAAATTCGTTGCCGAACATTAAATCTTCCATCCGCAGTGTAAAGACCGACGCAGAACGTCGTGCTAAAAACGCTCCGATTAAAGCAGCTCTCCGCAATGCTTCCCGCAAAGTAGAAGCTCTGACTAAAACCGGCGCTAAAGAAGACGCTCAAGCTACTATGGCTACTGCTTCCGGTTTGCTCGATAAAGCAGCTCGCAAAGGCATTATCCATAAGAATGCTGCAGCTCGCAAAAAATCCAGACTTGCAAAGAGAATCAACGCTATGGCTTAATTCTTACAAGCTGACCTGCTCTGAAAAGAGCAGGTTTTTTGCATTTCAGGGATAATTTTTTGCAGGCAGGCTAATCAAGATCATAATTGATGTAAGTAAAGCTCTCAATCACGTCTTTATCATTCAGCGTGATAATCAGCTGCTTGGCAGGTCTGTCAAAGCCATCCGCATCAAGCACAGATTTTTCCCACACGATACTGTTTGTCGGCTCCTCAGCATCAACAGCAGACTCGTGCCAGCCGATTCTCCGCATCATATCGTAAAAATTATTCCGCTGTCCGACTGCGTAGCCTGCCATCTCGCCGGGAGCCTTGTTAATCACTACCTGATAGGTTTTTCCGTCAAAGGCTCTCGTGTAGAACACTCGCGGACCTACCTGCACCTTATTAAGGTCATAAGCAATATTCATATCGTCGGCATGCTCTACTCTGCCCATGCTGTAGCCAGAGCCTGCTGCATAGCCGGCGGGATCGTTAATCCAGTTTGCCTCTACCGCAGCCTGAAAGCGTCCTTCATCTGAATGAGCATATTGGCCATCAGGCAACGCACCTATAAATTGGTTATACATGTAGCCTCGGTAGCCTTTTTCGGTAGTTCCGTACACCCACACATATTTACTGTTAGGTATAAACACTACCTTTCTTGCATAAAATTTATCGCCGTTTTGCAGCATGGTTACTACCTCACAGTTTGTGTTAGGCTCTGTTCTTAAGTTAACATCCGTAGCAATACATTGAGTTGCCAACGGCCAGCGCGGATGTTCATCAATAATATCCGAAAGATAACCGCCGCTGAGATGAGCAAAAGCGGTGTTGGCCAAGAGCGCCATCCCCAAGGTCATGCCCAAAAACAAATTCTTTTTCATATGTATATCCCTCCCTTGATTGCGGTACAAAATCCCTCAATCAATAAAATTCAGACACAAGCTGCTTATTTTTTACAACAAGCATCTGTCTTTCGGTTACCCGCAGAACATATCCATAGAATTATCAACCTTATAGTTTTGCAATTGCTTTATATCTCCCCTGTAAGGGGAGGTGGCTGCGAGCACCGGCGAGCAGACGGAAGGGTTGTTACCGCTTCCGAAGCAGCAAAAGCTGTGTTCCTCAGCATCATTATAGCGTAAAAAAACAAAAGCATCCCCACACTTTTACTGCAAAAAGTGTAGGGATGCTTAATTTTTTTAGTGAATCAGGCATTTTAGCCGTTTTTCGGCAATCGCAGTCATTGATGCTGCCAACGCCGACTTTTGCCTTACTCCCGGCAGACACCGCAACGACGGCATCCGTCAAAGCACATCGGGGTAAATTTGCCGCTTTCGCTGCGCTGCAGCTCTGCCGCAAGATACTCCTGCGTCACGCCCATGTCCAGATGCTGCCACGGCAGCGGCTGACCAACCTGCAGCTCGCGCTCCGCCAGCTCCTCGGCATCCAGGCCTTCTTCCTTCAGCACCTGCTTCAGGCTGCGGCCTTCCACATGTGCCTTCAGCAGCGCTTCGCCGATACGTCTGCTGCCGCGCGCCAGCACGGACTGCACCACAGTTTCCTTCAGCGATTCGGTTATCAGCTTAATGCGCTTTTCCTTCTTCAGGCCATCGCCCAAAATCTTGAAGCGCTTCTTCAGCGTACGCACATTACACAGCGGCGCCCACTGGTACGGCGTAAAGGGCTTGGGCACAAAGCCGTTGACCGAAATAACCAGCTCGCCCTTGTTGCCCACAGCATCCATTTTGGCGCGCACGCGTTTAATCATCTCCACCGTTTCGACGATATCCTCGTCCTCTTCTCCCGGCAGGCCGATCATATAATACAGCTTGATGTTGCGCATACCGGCAGCAGCAGCCAATTCGATAGAATTATAAACGTGCTCCTCCGTAATGCCCTTGTTGATAGCGGCGCGCATACGCTCGCTGCCTGCCTCCGGCGCTACGGTCATCGTGCGCTGTCCGCTCTGCGCCAGTGCATGCGCAATCTGCTCCGTGAGCATATCTGCGCGCATGCTGGCCACGGAAAACGGTATCTTATGCTCTACTAAGTATTCCGTCAGCTCCGCCATCTGCGGATGATCAGATACGGCAGCGCCCATCAGGCCCACCTTTTTCGTGCGCTCGGGGCGCTTGGCGATATCTGCCAAAATATTTTCCAGCTTACGCGGACGCGGCTTGCGGAAGCAATAGCCTGCCATGCAGAAGCGGCAGTGACGGCCGCAGCCGCGCGCCACCTCGACGATAAACATATCCTCAAATTCCGTTCCGCTCGTCACGATAGCAGAGGTGTGCGGATATGCGTCGATGTCACGCGCCCACTGGCGCGCAACCTTCGCAGGCGCACCTTCCTGCGGCAGAAGGGCGGTAAACTCGCCCTCATCATCGTACTGCGCCGTATACAGGCTGGGAACATAAACGCCCGGCACCTGCGCCAGCGCCGCCAGACGCTCTTGCTTGCTTTCCTCGCGGTAGATGGTATCCAGAACGTGCTGCACTGTTTCCTCGCCCTCGCCGATAACAAAGGCGTCAGCCACAGCAGCTAAAGGCTCGGGATTAAAGGTAGCACAGGGACCGCCGATAATCACCAAAGGCTCGCGCTGATTGCGCTCCGCCGCCCGCAAGCGGATATTGCCCAAATCCAGCACCGTCAGCAGATTATCATAATCCATTTCAAAGGACAGCATAACGAAAATAACGTCAAAATCTGCCAGCGGACGCTGGTTTTCCAAGCTCAGCAGCGGTGTTTTGCTTTTGATATGCTCCTGCTGCAATCGTTTATCCGGCAAAAAGAAGCGTTCGCAGGCGCTGTCGCCGCGTTCGTTAATCATCTGATACAAAATGTGCATTCCCAGGTTCGACATGCCCAGATGGTAGACGTTGGGGTAAATAAACGCTACCGGATGGCGTAAGCCCGGCGGATACACCTGCGCGCCGGTTTCATTTTCTCTTGTTTCTTTAATGTAGTTTTTGATTATCCAGGACAAAGCATTTCCTCTCCGAGTATCTATAATGTATTAAGAAAATATCAGCGCAAAATTACGCTGATATCCTCTTGTATTTTACTGCTGTTTTTCTGCTAATTTGCGTTCAAACAAATCGATAACTGTTTTCAAAACCTTTAAGCGGGCATAATATTTATTGTTGCCCTCAACCACGGTCCACGGTGCATACGAGGTGTCGGTGCGCACCAGCATTTCGTTGACTGCCGCTTCGTAGGCATCCCATTTATCACGGTTACGCCAGTCCTCGTCCGTAATTTTCCACTGCTTATTGGGGTCATTCTGACGGTCGTTGAAGCGTCGCAGCTGCTCCTCCTTGTCAATCTGCAGCCAGAATTTGGCAATAGCGATACCGTGCTCGCTCCACTGCGCCTCCATGTCCTTGATTTCATCGTAGGCGCGCTGCCATTCCTGCGGCTTGGCAAAGCCTTCGATGCGCTCTACCATCACGCGGCCGTACCAGGTGCGGTCAAAAATTGCTATGTTGCCAGGCTGCGGCAGTCTGGTCCAGAAGCGCCACTGATAATGGAACTGCTTTTCAACCACGTTCGGCGCCGCAATCGGATGCACATGGAAGCCCAGCGGGTCCAGTGCCGCCGTCAGTCTGCGAATAGCACCGCCCTTGCCGGCAGCGTCCCAGCCCTCAAAGCCGATGACTACCGGAATCTGCGCCTTGAACATTTCAATCTGCAGCTGTGTCAGCTTTTTCTGGTACTTATCGAGCTTTTCCTTATATTCTTCTTTAGTAAGCTCCTTATTGGCGTCAATCTTGCTCAGCACATCGTAGGTGGCCGCAGTGCGCTTGTCGGCAGCAGGCTCTGCAGGCATCTGCACGGCCTTTTCGATAGCATCGGCAATCTTATTGAAAACCTCCAGACGCGCGCTGCGCGGATCATCGTCGGCAATCAGGTACCAAGGAGCGTTTACCGTATCGGTGGCCTCCAGCATTTTTTCGTAATGCGGCAAAAATTTATCGTAGTTGTCGCTTTCATCAAGAGCCGGATTCAGGTCACGCCACGCCTTGCCCAGTGTTTTGGCATTCTTGGCGATATTTTTCTTTTGCTGCTCAGGTGACAGATGCAGGAAAAATTTGAGCACAAGATAATTATCGTCCGTGAGCATTTTTTCAAAGTTGTTGATATGCTCAAAAGAAACAGCAGGATACTTGGTGTTATCCTCTTTATCCGCCAGCTCGTTGGCGTTTTTCAGATAATACCAGCTGCGGTGATAAACGGCAATATGCCCCAACGCCGGCAAACGCTTCCAGAAGGCGCCGAAAAACGGCTGCTCCTGCATTACGCCGCGCAAACGCACGCTGGAATAAACATTAAAGCCGCGGGCATCCATCGGCTGCATCATTTCGTTAATCAGCGCACTGCGTCGCGCACCGCGCCAGCCCTCAAACACGATGATAATCGGTCTTTTGGCGTCGCGGGCCAGGCGCTGCGCCTTTCCCAGGCGTTCACCCAGCACTTCCATCTGCCTGTTGTATTCTTCCTTGGACACTTTTTTACTCAAATCCAGCTTTTCCAGCATTCTCCAACATCTCCTTACTGTTTGCGAGAATCTTTAAATCAGCGCTCCTCGTAGGGGTTAAGAGCGCGCGGTTTTCCTAATAGCTCTGCCATGATAATGCCGTTGACCAGCGCCGCATGCTTCAGCTTGACGCGCTTTTTCGCTGCAGGCTGCGCCTGCGCGTAGCGCGCATTAAACGCTGCCGCAGCAGCGTTCATCTTCGCTTCATCATAGCTATAATCACCGCGGGGATCGTAATAAACCTTGCCCCTGTCATGCACTAGGTCTTCGTTTTCACGGTGAATTCTGCCGGTGTGGTCATGCAATGCTTCACCGTCACGGTGAACTCTGCTGCCATCATCACGGCGCACACGCATTCCGTCATGCACCACGCCTTGGCTGCTTTGACGCTTGCGCGCCTGCGCCTCCTCCGTCGTCTTTTTCAGACGGCGTTCAAACTCGGCGGCAATATCTTTAGGCTTAGCCTGCGTTTGCTGCTCTGCCTGCGTCGGCTCCGCCGTTTCCTGCGGCTGCTCTTGCGGCAGCTCCCGCTGTCTGCGGCGGCGACGGTTTCGACGGTCCAAAAATACGTTGGCCAGCATTACGAGGACAAAAAGCAGGGGGATTAAATCACTGTCAAATAAACCTCCCATAAGCTGCACCTCGCTTATTTGCCGCCCTCAGGCTTTTCCTCGCCCTCCGGGCTTACCTCGGCAATCGTGCGGCGCATCTGCGTATCTGCCTGAATATTGTTCAGGCGGTAATAATCCATTACACCCAAGCGGCCGTTGGCCAGTGCCTCCGCCATAGCTGTCGGCACCTTAGCCTGTGCTTCCACAACTTTAGCCTGCATTTCCTGCGTATAGGCCTTCATTTCCTGCTCCTTGGCCACAGCCATCGCACGGCGTTCCTCAGCGCGTGCCTGAGCAATGCGCTTGTCTGCCTCCGCCTGGTCGGTCATCAGCGCAGCGCCGATGTTACGGCCTACATCTACGTCCGCAATATCAATGGAAAGAATTTCAAAAGCGGTGCCTGCATCAAGGCCTTTATCCAAAACTGTTTTGGAAATATAGTCGGGGTTTTCCAGTACCTTGCTGTGGTCAGCGCTGGAGCCTACGTTTGTTACGATGCCTTCGCCGACACGCGCAATAATCGTTGCTTCGCCGGCACCGCCTACCAGGCGGTCAATATTGGCGCGCACGGTTACACGTGCCTTTACCTTCAGCTCAATGCCATCCTTGGCAACAGCGCTTACTACCGGAGTTTCGATAACCTCGGGGTTAACGCTCATCTGCACAGCCTCCAGCACGTTGCGTCCCGCAAGGTCAATGGCACAGCCACGCTCAAAGCTCAGCTCAATCTGCGCTCTGTGGGCAGCAATCAAAGCGTCGATAACGCGGTCAACGTTACCGCCTGCCAGATAATGCGCCTCCAGCTGGTTGACGTTTACGTCAAGGCCCGCCTTATTCGCCTTAATCAAAGGCAGCACAATCTGCGACGCGGGCACACGACGCAGGCGCATACCGATAAGGTTGAAAATGCCCACGTTAACACCGGCGGCGATTGCCGAAATCCACAGGCCCAACGGCACAAAGTTAAGAAAAATCGCAATACCGGCAATAGCAATGATTACTGCAAAGCCACTGCCGAAAATCATACTGAATAATAAATCCATAACGTCACTCCTTCGTCTGTTCTACAAAAATTTTGCTGCCCTCTACCCGCACGATAATCACGGGCGCGGACTTTTCGATATAATCTCCCTGACTGCTCACGTCAAGACGCTTGCCTTCCACCAGAATCGTGCCTGCAGGACGCAGCGTAGTCAAGGCTGTGCCTCTTTTGCCCACCAGCATGCTCCAGTTTTTGCCGCCGGTGTAGCCTTCGCTGTTTTTTTGGCGTGTCCACAGCACAAAGGGATTATACTTGCTTTCCTTAGGCAGATACACGCACAGCAGGGTAATCACCAGCACCAAAAACAGATACACTGCCAAAAGCACCAGCGCCGCCCAGGCATTGCCGCCCAAAACGTAAAAGCCGCCGACTGTCAGGCACACCATGCCGCTGACACCGAAAATTCCAAAGCCCGGCACAACAAATTCTATCAGCAGCAGGACAAGGCCCGCCAGCATAAAATAATATTCCAATGGCATGACTGCACCTCCTCAACGCTTATACAATTATAGTATAGCAGAGTAAAAGCATGAAGTAAATTTAAAGTTTATGCTGCTAAAGGTTGCGGACCATCTTCAAACAAAATCACCGGCGTGATTCGTAACATCAACTTCTTTCATAACTGAAAGAAGTTGCAAGAAAGGCTCCCATGAGCAGCTACTGGGTATCCACGTATTTCGCTGTAAGACGCTAATAAAGATGTATCAAAAAAGACCTTAGCAACAGCTTTTGCCGCTGCCAAGGTCTTGATTTTTGTTTAGCTTCAGTTTTCCGCCAGCACCTGCCGCAAAAGCTCCAGCGCGCTCGCTTCGCTCGCTTTGTTCGTGCCCAGTTCACCGCGGAAGGCACGCGCAAGGATGGATTTCTTCATCAGGTCGATTCTTGCCAGCGCCTGCTCCGTTGCCTGCTGTGCAGAGCGCTCACGCGCCACCAAGTCGTCGATGAGGCACACGATTTCGTGCTGTTCGGGAAGGGTGGGACACTTAACAATTAATTTTCTTAAACCTTTTATAGGAACAGTCAATTGTGCAGTGCCAGTTGCAATACTCGTAGCTTGCTCAAAAAATGATTGAGTTTGTAATTGACGCCACAAAAACCTATTGTATATATCTTTCGGTTTCAATAATGCCATATGTCTTTGAAAACAGAATTTCTTATCTGTATCAACCATGACAGGAATACCATAAGAACCTACTATTGTATAAAGTATATCTCCTATTTCAGGAGTTCTCGTTTCAGACAAACCATCATAATATTCTTCTGGAACAAATCGACATTTTTCAAATGAAATAAACCCAGTATTGACATTAGATATGACCAAAAACGGAATACCTGTTTCTGATTTCGGCGGTGGCATATGGTCACCATCATAAATACTTTTACAAACAGAATCTAGCGAAACATCTTCCCAACTTTCATCGCTCACGCCGTTTTCCCGACGCCACTGCTTTGTCAGCTCGCCTGTAAATGCCTTGTGCAAAATTGCTGCCTTGCGCACGGCAAAGCTGTCCGCAACCTCCTGCAGTCTTTCCTTTGCTTCGTCGAGCTTGGCAAAAAGCTCTTCGATGCGCTTGACTATGCGTTGCTGTTCGGAGAGTGGAGGAAGAGGTATTTCCAAAGATGATAGTTGTTTCTGATTTATGCTAACTTGATTGACAGCCATATTTATACGACTACGTATTTCATTTTTATACTGATACGTTTGAGAATACAATTGAAATAAATCAGGAGTATAAATTTCAAAAAATCTTAAGCGAAGTAAATTCATACCGTGTACTAATGGCAACATAGCGTCTGTAATTAAAGCTGTTTTACCGACATGTTCAATACTGTTTATATGACTTAAGGTAATATCACCACTTTTATACCAATCGGTTTCTTTTATTTTTTCAGTTTCTAATATTGTCCCTACTCTCATTAAATCTATGGTTTGGTTTTGCAGTGATTCTATCCTAGTTACGCTGAATCCATTGCCACTTTTATCCTGCTTTATTGTTGTACCATTTTTTATTTCCTTTAGTAAACTTCCAAGCCTAACCCACACCCAATTCTCCGGCACCTCATAAGGCTGTTCCTCCGCAGGCACCAGCGCCTGCTGCAAGCGTTCTTCTATTGTCAATGCTGTCTTTTTCTTTGGCATTGCAAGCTCTCCTTTATAAGCAAACGTTTTGTTGCTTTAAATTGAAATTTATGATAAAACGTTTTCGACAACCGGTTCACGGGGTGGGATTGCCTTCATTCTCTACGAATGGAGGTGATGTCTATGGTATATTTCAGCTTTCAGGATTTAATGTCCTTTGGAATTTTTATCGTAGCATTACTTACGTTCATTTTTAAGAACAAAAAGTAAAAAAGTTACGGACATAGAAAAACCGCC